>ERZ773008.614-NODE-614-length-26318-cov-22.637284_pt1 | contig 26318 bp, 23 predicted proteins | sample MGYA00580664_ERZ773008 | MGnify/ENA primary metagenome ERZ773008 (study PRJEB29015, sample SAMEA2738016) | human oral metagenome | biome: human oral; feature: human-associated habitat; material: dental | place: China | collected 2048 ... | reverse complement strand
ACAAACACTACAGGCATCACAGCCTGTGCTAGCATGGACTTTCCTCATGAAAAGAGATTCTCTTCACGCGATTATCCAAAAATTGCATTTATGCACTTGATAAACACTCAATTATCAATCTTGATTGTCTAAAATTTGCTTGCCAAATACTTCTTTTTCAAGTCGATTTAAGCGTTTCAAGATATCAAAATTTGTCATCGAGGTAGTGCTCGTCATTTCGATAGAATCCGGCTGAGTCGGCGTTGTCTGCGATTTATGAGACAATTCCTCCTTCAAATCAGCAATCTCCTGACGAAGAGATTTAACCAAAGCTGCGTAGGTTTCATAGTCCTTAATCACATCATCCAAGAACTCGTCCACTTCTGCCTTACTGTATCCACGAACTTCACGTCCAAAGTCCTGTTCAAAAATATCTTTCGCTGAAAAAATAATACTTGCCATCTCTATCTCCATTATCAGTTGCTAGTATTATTATATAAAAAAACAAACAAAAATCAAGGTCAAAGCCTCAATTTTCGGGAAAATTTTCTGCCAATTCATTTAAGTTCTCAAATGTTAATCTTCTTGTAACATAGTTTTCTTGATTTTTCATCATTTGGTAAAAATAGCTTAACTTGCTTTCCTTTTCTTCGTCATAAAAGAGATAGCATCCGTCCGTATTTTCCAGCAAAAATTTCTGATAATCACGCAGTTGTCCCTTATGCTCATAGTGTGGATAGGCGTATTTAACGAAATCAACTTGTTTAAATTCACTTAGTTTGACCTGATTAGCCTCATTCCAATTACTTCCATGAGTTTCGAAATCGAAAATCGTTGCAAGTTGAAATCCATAGTCTGCTTTCATATCCCGAGCAACTTCTAGCACCCAGTATTCAAAACCCAGAGCCCCTGTAAAGACAAGCCAAACCACTCCATCCTCAGCTAGGCGTTCTAAGTCTCGTCGGATAGCCTTTTTTATGATTTCAAGGCGGATATCCTTATCATTAAACAAACCCAAATCAAAGGCAGAGTAGCCCAAAATTAAAACCGTTGCCATTTTTAACCTTTCTTTGTAATTTTATGATATAATGAAGTGATGTTATTGTACCAATAAGGAGAACCATGGTCAACTATCCACATAAAATTTCATCACAGAAAAAGCAGGTCTCCCCTTCACAAACAAAAAATTTCGCAAATCGGGGAATGTCTTTTGAAAAGATGATCAATGCTACCAACGACTACTATCTGTCACAGGGAGTGGCTGTTATCCACAAAAAACCTACCCCCATTCAAATCGTACGTGTTGATTATCCCCAAAGAAGTCGAGCCAAGATCGTTGAAGCCTACTTCAGACAAGCCTCAACTACAGACTATTCGGGAGTTTATGATGGATACTACATCGACTTTGAAGCCAAGGAAACCAGACAAAAATATGCGATTCCGATGAAGAATTTTCATCCTCATCAGATTCGTCATATGGAACAAGTCCTTGCCCAGCAAGGTATCTGCTTTGTCCTCCTTCACTTTTCTTCTCAGCAAGAAACCTACTTATTGCCGGCCATTGACCTCATTCGTTTCTATCATAAGGATAAGGGACAAAAGTCAATGCCACTTGGATATATTCGAGAATTTGGATATGCAATCGAGCCAGGTGCTTTTCCTCAGATTCCCTATCTCGACGTTATCAAGGAACATTTACTAGGTGGTAAAATAAGATGAACAAACAAACTATCCTACGAATAGCTAAGTATGTAAGTATCTGTCTTTTGACCTTATTTATCGCAGCTATTATGCTAGGCGGAGGTCTCTTCCTCTACTATGTGAGCAAGGCTCCAGCCCTATCCGAAAGTAAACTAGTCGCTACAACGTCTAGTAAGATTTATGACAACAAAGACGAACTCATCGCCGATCTTGGATCAGAACGACGTGTCAATGCACAAGCAAACGAAATTCCGACAGAGTTGGTCAATGCTATCGTCTCAATCGAAGACCATCGTTTCTTCAATCACCGTGGAGTCGATACCATTCGTATCCTCGGTGCCACTCTACGAAACCTTCGTGGTGGGGGGGGACTTCAGGGGGCTTCAACCCTGACACAGCAGTTGATTAAATTGACCTATTTCTCTACTTCAACTTCTGATCAGACCCTTTCACGTAAGGCTCAGGAAGCATGGCTTGCCGTTCAGCTCGAACAAAAAGCAACCAAACAAGAGATTCTAACTTACTACATCAACAAGGTCTACATGTCAAACGGTAACTACGGAATGCAGACAGCTGCTCAAAATTACTACGGCAAAGACCTCAAAGATTTAAGTTTGCCCCAATTGGCCCTCTTAGCCGGAATGCCTCAAGCTCCAAATCAGTATGACCCTTACTCACATCCAGAAGCTGCTCAAGAACGCCGAAATCTCGTTCTCTCTGAGATGAAAGGGGAACATTATATTACTGCCGAGCAATACGAAAAAGCTATCAACACCCCTATTACTGATGGTCTCCAAAGTCTGAAGTCAGTTAATACCTATCCACCTCACATGGATAATTACCTCAAAGAAGTAATTGACCAAGTTGAACAGGAAACGGGCTACAACCTTTTAACTACAGGTATGGAAGTTTATACCAACGTTGATTCCAATGTCCAACAACGTCTCTGGGATATCTACAATACCGATGAATACGTTAATTATCCAGATGATGAGTTGCAAGTAGCTTCTACCATCGTTGATGTCACAAACGGAAAGGTGATTGCCCAGCTAGGTGCTCGCCACCAATCAAGCAATGTTTCCTTCGGTATCAATCAGGCTGTTGAAACCAACCGTGACTGGGGTTCTACTATGAAGCCTATCACTGATTATGCTCCTGCTTTGGAGTATGGTATTTATGACTCTACGGCTGCAATGGTTCGCGATGTTCCCTATAACTATCCTGGAACTGACACCCCTGTCTACAACTGGGATAAGAGTTACTTTGGAAATATTACATTACAGTACGCCCTACAACAGTCACGAAACGTGCCAGCTGTAGAAACGCTCGATAAGGTTGGACTAGATCGTGCCAAGACGTTTCTAAATGGACTAGGCATTGACTACCCAAGCATACACTATGCTAATGCTATTTCAAGTAATACAACCGAATCTGATAAAAAGTATGGAGCAAGTAGTGAGAAGATGGCTGCTGCTTACGCGGCTTTTGCTAATGGTGGTATCTACCGTAAACCAATGTATGTCAACAAGGTCGTCTTTAGCGATGGTAGTTCAAAAGAATTTTCTGACCCTGGTACACGGGCTATGAAAGAAACGACTGCCTACATGATGACGGAGATGATGAAAACTGTCCTAACCTATGGAACTGGTCGTGGTGCCTATCTCTCATGGCTACCACAAGCTGGTAAAACTGGTACATCAAACTACACAGATGACGAGATTGAGAGATACATTAAGAACTCTGGATATGTAGCTCCTGACGAAATGTTTGTCGGCTATACTCGTAAATACTCAATGGCTGTTTGGACTGGTTATTCTAACCGTCTCACTCCTATCGTTGGGGATGCTTTCTACGTCGCTGCTAAGGTCTATCGTTCGATGATGACTTATCTTTCTGAAGATGACTACCCTGGTGATTGGACCATGCCGGAGGGTCTCTATCGAAGCGGAGAATTCATCTTTAAAAATGGAACACGCTCTACATGGACAAATCCATCTCCCCCACAGCGTTCTATCCCTGAAACCTCTACTTCTGAAAGTACATCTCAAACTACTACGACTCCCCCAAATACAACTCCAAACACGAGCAACAGTCAGCAACCAAATTCACCTCAACAAAATACAAATCCTAATCAACAAAATCCGGCTCCTCAAACAGGACAGCCATAATAAAAACAACCTCCTGAGAATATTCTTTCTCAGGAGGTTTTAGCTATTGGCAAATAGTTCTTGTGGCTCTCTAGCATGAAAGGGATATGTTCCAAACTTTTAGTCTGGGTAGTTTGGTAGAATACCTTAGTTCAAGTTCATGTGATTGGATTAATATTGTTTTTTACTATTTGTAGAATATATACGATAATGGTTCATTAAAACTTAATATACTTCTGTGGTAATAAAACAATATTCAAAAATGGAATTTTTTTCAATATATAAGTTGCTAGTATGGATAAATACCAACCTAAGACAATCCCAACAACAACGTGAAGAAAAACTGAGTTTACTCCCACTTTCAACATTAGAATCCGAATCATGCTACAAATTGGTGCATGGAGAATATAGATACCTAAACTATCTTTCCCGTATTTAGTGAAATATAGGAAAGTTTTAGGGAAACTTTTCTCCATTTTAGGAAAAATCGCAAAAGCAACTAATACACAGACAATAAAAGCAATTCCCCACAAACCTGGGTTACTATAGCTTACATAATCCTTCTTAGACCCTACTTCATAAAACAAGAACCAAGCGAACATATAAATAAAATCAAATAGCACAAAGAAAAGCAGAAACTTTTTCAAATTAATTTTATCAAAATGAATTTCACTCAACACACTACCAAGAAAGAAACAGATTCCCCAGACTAGTGTTCTTTGAACAATATAAATATCTGTTTGAACAAATAGGGTTAAACAATAAGCAAAAATACTTATCAAAAATAACATTCTAGGATTTTTGATTAAAATAGATACTAATCCATAGATTATCAAAATCGACCAGAGTATATATAAATACCATGAAACCCCAAGAGGATCTTTATAGATATTTAGCAAATCAGATATGGTTGTAGGAACACGAACAGATGCCCCTGCAACTTTTTGAAGACCAAAGTGAATGATCGAATAGAAAATATACGGTAAGCCAAAAATAATCGTCTTCTTTTTAGCATATTGCCAGAACTCTTTCAAATCAGATATGGGTTTGAAAAAGTATCCTGATAGGGCAAAAAATACGGGTATATGAAATATATAGACTTGTGCTACCAACAATGATAGTATGTTTTCTGCTGCGGGGAATTTTTCTGATTGATACAGTCCAAGCAACACATGTCCTACTAAGACTAAAAATATGGAAAAACCTTTTCCAAAATCTATCCAGTTAATTCTACTTTTTGCCATGCTCAAACTCTTTCTCCACAACCTCAAGCGCCCGTTCAATCACCACATGCATATCGTAATATTTATAATCTGCTAAACGCCCACAGAAGATAACTTTATCATTCTTTGAGGCTTCCTCTTGGTACTTAGCAAACATAGCATTATTTTTCTCATCGTTGATTGGATAGTAAGGCTCGTCCCCACGCTTCCAGTCAGCTGGATATTCACGCGTGATAACTGTCTTTGGCTGCGTTCCATATTCAAAATGTTTGTGTTCGATGATGCGAGTATAAGGAATTTCACGCTCTGTATAGTTCACTACAGCATTCCCTTGATAATTTTCCTCGTCCAAAATCTCATGCTCAAAGCGAAGGCTACGGTATTCTAACTCCCCGTGTTTGTAGTCAAAATACTGGTCGATCATTCCTGTGAAGACAACTTTTTCAGCTGATGCTTCTAACTCTTCACGGTGAGCAAAGAAATCAACACCAAGCTCAACTTCAACGTCTTTAAGCATATTTTCGATAATGACATTGTAACCACCAATAGGAATTCCTTGGTAACGGTCGTTAAAATAGTTATTATCAAATGTTAAACGAACTGGAAGACGTTTAATGATAAATGGAGGAAGTTCTGTTGCTGAGCGTCCCCATTGCTTTTCAGTATAACCCTTGATCAATTTTTCATAGATATCTGGACCAATCAACTTGATAGCCTGTTCTTCCAGATTTTTCGGCTCAACATCCTTCATATCAGCTGTCTGCTCAGCAATCTTATCTTTTACTTCCTGTGGAGTTTTTGTGCCCCACATAGCATAGAAGGTATTCATATTGAAAGGAAGATTATAAAGACTTCCTTTGTAGTTTGCGACAGGTGAGTTGATATAATTGTTAAACTCAGCGAATTGATTGACATAGTCCCAAACTTTTTTATTAGACGTATGGAAGATATGGGCACCATATTTATGGACATTAATCCCTTCTACATTCTCACAGTAGATGTTCCCACCGATGTGATTACGTTTATCAATCACTTTTACCTTTTTACCACGCTTGGTTGCCTCGTGAGCAAAAATAGCTCCAGACAAACCAGCTCCGACGATTAAATAGTCGTACATATTAAATCTCCTTTATTTTTTACTAAGCTGTTCTTTTAACTCTTTAAGTCGAACAACTTTAAATACTAGAATGCATACAAGATAAATGATTACTCCCAAAATAGCATAGACTACGACATTAAGTGTTGGACTAAAAGATAATGATGTTTTTAAGTAAAGTAATATTGTATACATCAGACATGAAGCCACAATAATCTTAAACATAGGTTTCAATATAGTAACTTCTTTTAAATAAATTCTTGTATAGAACAATTGTATTCCCCATACAAGAGCTTCTGTCAACACTGAGACAATTGCTGCCCCTATATAACCAAACTTAGGAAGAAATAACAAATTCAAACCAACACTGAGAATCGCAGGTACAGTTGTTGAAATCATATATTCTTTATTCTTATTGTGTGGGATTAGCATTTGAAATCCCATAATATTGGTCCAACCGATAAAGAACATACGAAAAATCATTATTGCTATCGCATAGCGAGCATCCTGAAAATCTTTCCCAAGAAAAAATTGAACAAAATCGTCGTTTACAATCAACATTCCTGCCATAATTGGAAAAATAACCAAATTATAAATTAAGAAGGATACCTCATGCATCTTATTAACAGCTTTATGATCTCCCGTCCCCAATAGACTAGATACTCTTGGCAACATAACGCTCCCTAGAGAGGTTACCAAAGTCAACAAAATACTAATTAACTTAAGCGCCTGATCATAAATCCCTACATCCTTTGTAGAAGCCAAGGCACCAAGCATTGTACGATCCAAAGTGACATACAAGGAAATCGCTATCTGAGGGAGGAATAATAAAAGAATTGGCTTTAAATGATATTTGGCATATTCTAAGTCAAAACGTGGTTTTCCAATAAATTCTCGAGCAGGCAACCACATACTTAATTGTCCCAACAACTCAAATATCGTCAAAAGAAAAACATAAAGGTAGAGGTCGGTCGATGATTTTACAAACAAAAATATTGAACCTACACCAACGAGTTTCACAGTGATATTTCTTACTGTAATTTTACGAAAATCTTCTAACCCCTGAAAAAGCCAGGAAATATCTAATCCTTTGGAAAACAGACTCAAACCCAATATATAGGCCACTGGATTTCTCATTGTCCCAACTCTCAGACATAAGAAAATGTATAAGAAAATTGATAACAATGTTGCACCGAATTGAAGCGTATATATCCCCCAGAAATTCTGTGGGATATTTCTTCTATTCGCCGAAATTTCCTTCGTTCCATAACTAGCAACTCCCAAAGTAGCTAATAAAATAAAATAAGTAACAATAGAATTAAAATACCCATATGTCCCTAAATCCTCTGAAGAAAATACCCGAGTAACATAGGGAGTTGTAATGATGGGTAATATAATGAGTAATAATTGATAGGAGAGGTTATAAGCGTAATTTTTTAGTACTTTCATATCAATCGGTCCCATTTATGATAGTTAGAATTTCTTCTTTAAGATTCGGATATTTCTCTAAATCAAATTTTCTAGAAAACTTATGACCCAAAGCTTTACCACGCTTCAATTGTTCTATATCATGCTCAGAGTCAGTCCAGGTATGAGGATCTCCATCCCACCAATTAATATATCTTAGGTTGCCTTGAAAATTATCTGTTGAGTCGTAATGATAAAAATTATCAAAAGCATTAAATGTCGCTAGGGTGGTATGAATCACTAGTTCATCTGCTAAGTAACTATTCTTAAATGTCTCTTCTATAAATTCTTTTTGATGTAATATTATTTCCACTGATTTTTGATTTAATGAACACCAATTAGAACCATAGGAAACTATAATATTTTTCGTCCTATTTACACCAATAAATCTTTGAAAGGCTTTTTCTATTTTTCTATATGTAGTGAACAAAGCTTTTAATAGTTTATTTTTCGTATTTCTACGACTTATAACCTTAGTATTTAAATAATAATATTTAATTCTATCTTCTGCTTTAACTCTCTGAAATACCTCTTTAGGAGAAATATTAACAAAGCTATATTTTTTATGCTCGTCAAAAAACTGATAAATATTCTGAGCGGTATCCAAAGGTAAATCTACCCCTGATAACAAGTGATACATACTGTATTTACCATTTTTTGCAGCGGTTTCAAACAGTATCATTTCAGCTTCAACTTGAGAGTAATCTCCCCAATATACGGGAATCTCCTCTGTAAAAAACACTGGTGAGGTTTTAACCGCCCGGAGTATTTCTGACTTCTGCTCATTTCTAATATTAGACTTCTTATCAAACAGAATATAAATATCGTGTTTTTCATAATCTAATAATGATAACAAGAATTTTAACTGTTCTATTTTATTATGAGCAATGATTAAATAAGCTTGTTTCATTTCATTCTCCTTTGTAAGGTTAACGCAAATACTGGAATGGCAAATATTAATTTTGCTTTTCATTAATAATTTCTAATATTTTATTTTTCCATTCTGGGTAGCGTTCCAAATCAAATTTTCTTGAGAATAGATATCCATTTTCCTTAGATGATTTGATTTGCTTTATATCTTCTTCTGAATACATCCATGTATATGGACTTCCATCCCACCAATTTATATAACGAAGATTTCCTTGAAAATCATTGGGAGAATCATTAAAAGTTTTTTGTGAATATACAGTATGAAGTAGATTATTTTTATTTAAAATTGTTGGTATAAATAATTCATCATTGACAATAGTGTTTCTAAACACTTTTTCAATATAATCTTTTTCTTTTATAAGTACATTTACACTCTCATCATTTAACGAACACCAATTTGATGCGTATTTTAATGTGAGATTATATTTTTTATAAAAATCAATTTTTAAAATTCTCTGTACTTTATTTTCTAATCTTCTATATATTTTCAATAAATTTTTAAATAATTTATTTTTTATATACATTGGATTTAATTTCGGAACAAAAATTCTAAATGCTACTCGTTCATAAATTCTATTTTGATAATATATCTCTTCAGATACCATCGTTAAAAAGTTAAATTCTTTTTTGCTATCAAAAAAATTATATATTCTTTCTGCAGTATCTAAAGGTAAATCTACCCCTGATAACAAGTGATACATACTGTATTTACCATTTTTTGCAGCAGTTTCAAACAGTATCATTTCAGCTTCAACTTGAGAGTAATCTCCCCAATAAATTGGTATTTCCCTTGTGAAAAATATGTCTGATTTCGTTACTACTTGTCTCATTTCGTTTTTTTGTTCTTCAGTAATCTTTGCTTTTTTATCGAACAATATAAAAATATCATGTTTTTCATAATCTAATAGAGAAATCAAAAATTTTAATTGCTCAATTTTATTATGTGCTATTATTAGATATGCTTGTCTCATGAATTTCCCTTTCAAATAAGCAGAGGTATTAAATTCTTTCCCGATTATAGTAATGGGCTAGTAATACTAAACACTATTACAACACTTACATCCGAACAGCTATTTATAATTTAAAAAACTAATAGAGATACTTGATTCTTTAAACAGTCACCTTAATCTTAAATACATTTTAGATGATAGCATAAATATTGTATATTTTAATTTTAGTCTCCACGATATTTTTTTGTTTAATAACATGTTCTTAAAGTCAACTTTCAATAATTCTCGATCTTTCGAAAAATCTGTTAAACCAGAGTCAGCCTTTGCACCGATTACAGCAAAGCCTCCTCGTAATTTTTTAGCTTGCAGAGATTGTTTTAATTCTATACTTTGAGTGTAATCTTTCTTTATAACTTCCTCGTTTTTCGAAACGGCATCAAAAAAATCATATCTTTTCTCAGTAAAAGTCGAACGGACAATACTACCTTCTCTACGGTAATAGTTATATGTTTTAAGTGGACTAATCACAATTTTATCCGCTAAGGCAAGATGATCTGCTACCACATAAAAGTCTTCATAGATTTTTCCAACAGGAAATGGAACTTTTTCCAAGATATTTTTGTGATAAAGCTTAGCACAAGCAGAAACTGTCGCAATCTTGTCGTCTAGCATTAGCTCAAGAGCCTTCTCTTTTGTAACAACACACAAATCCTTATAATCTGACTCCTCAAGTTGATACGAACTATAATCATTATACTTAGACGTTGCCTTCACTTTGGTAGAAATCAAGTCTGCTTGATGCTCCTGCTGAATTTTCACTATCAATTCTAGAGTATAATCTTCCAAATAATCATCTGGGTCTAAAAAGAAAATCCACTCTGATGACGCTTTCGAAACTCCTAAATTACGAGCATCAGATAAACCTCCATTTTCTTTATGGAAAACAGAGACGTTTTCATATCGCTTAGCATACTCTTCACATAACTGAGGGGAGTTATCTGTTGAACCATCATTTACAAGGATTATTTCAAAATTTTGATACGTTTGTTTTATCAGACTATCCATGGCAAAGTGTAAATAATCAGAAACATTATAAACCGGAACAACAACACTAATAAACATCCTAAACTCCTCTCTCTTTTTCTTTCTTTTTAGAATATTTTTTCAATATTGGATTGAAGACAAAGTCTAGAAAATAGTGAGATTTATAATTCAAATAAGACAATCTATCAAATTTTTTTGTAGGGATATACTCATAAGAACTCTGCTCAATTTGTCTATATAATTCTTTTGATAGTGTCTTTGAGTCCTCAACCATCCATGACAAATCGATCTGTAAACTAATAAGATAGACCAAAGTATCTGCAACTACTTTTTTTAAAACAGGATCCCCTGAAATTTTTGAAAAAAAACCTAGCACAGAATTTGTTACAATCAAATGGTGACGAACATTTCGTTTCATACTCTCAATATTCATGCTCTGCTCGGGTCGTCCGATATAGTATTGGTAAACATCATAATTCCAATAACCGAAACTGTGAATATACTCTAAAGGAAAAAGAGTGTACTGAATGTCAACATAAAATGTCTTTTCACTTAAACGAATTTTATTCTCTACTAGGATAGATGTCCTATAGGTTACCGAGTGCATTGGGATCCGTTTCTCTGGAATCCCAGAATATTCCTTACCAACCTCATATTTCTCAGCAAAATCATTTCGAACAGTAGTATTGTTATAAACATGTTGTTCTGTAAAGTCCGTAAGAACCATATCCACATCAACAACTGATAAAGTATCTAAAAACTTTTCAAACTCTGACGGGATAACCCAATCATCGCCATCAATAACTTTAAAGAATTTCCCCTTTGCTTCCTGAATGCCACGATTAATTGTTGAGCCATGGCCTCCATTTTCCTTTGTGATAATACGACCATTCAGCAACGAATCTTTTCTTAGGACCTCTTCTGCTACTTTGGCTGTGTCGTCCGTACTTCCATCATTCACAATTAAGACCTCAAATTTTTGTTTGTAATCTGGGTGTACTTGCTGGAATGATTCGATTCCTTTAGAAATATAGTCCTGAATATTATAACTAGGCATTACAACTGTCAATAAACACTCTTGCATCTTATCTCCTAAATTGTCTCAATCAACTCTATCCATTGATTGAGAATTTTATTCTTATCAAATTTATCCATATTGTCTTTGGCATGTTCTGAGAAAGAGTGTCGCAAATCATCATTTTTCATCAATTCAAGCAATTTCTCACTCATCTGATCCACGTCATAGCAATCAATCAGAAATCCGTTGATTCCATCTTCAACAATCTCACTGGGTCCCGTCGGACATCTAAAGCTAACAATAGGAAGATTGTATTGTTGTGCTTCTAATAGGACTAAAGGCAAACCCTCATAGCGAGAAGTCATGACATAAATTCCTTTATCTCCATAAATCACATCCTGATTTTTTTCGAGTCCTTTTAAGACTAACCTATCTTGCAAATCATTTTCGTTGATTAAATCTCTGATTTTGTCTACTTCATCTTGATTGCCGGATCCATAGATTTCCCAAGTCCAGCCTGACTTTTCAGACAAAACTTTTTTCGCAACTTGAACAAGATAATCATAGCCCTTTTGATAATCGAAACGACCCACTGTAACAATTTTCGTTGACTCATCGTTATAGGGTACATTAGAAAGACCACCTTCTTTCCAATTATAAATATAAGCAATCTTGTTCTCAGAAATGCCGTATTTTCGTATAAAATGTCTACGATCTTCTTGCGTGAGAGTAATAATCTTGTCTGCTAATTTTGTCCCAACATATCTTTGGACTTTCCGAGAAAATTCTCTATTATCCGCAATTGAATTGGTATGATCACACAAAACTACTTTAGTTTGAGTTCCTATTCCTGCCAAAGATAAAAATATATTAGCAGTTATCCCTATCCCAAAGGCAACCTCTATTTCATTATCTATGAAATATTTTTTTAACAGTTTTGAGATTTTTAAAATATTCTTAGATAATCGTACTCTATGATCAAAAAAATTAGAGTATTTTACTTGAGAATTGATTTTAAAGAACAGGTCCGATTGCTTAGTTGTAATTCCAATCAAATGAACTTCATACTTTTTTGTAAGTTCATTTGCTAACGATACAGCAACTCGCTCAGCGCCACCAGAATCATCCAAAATCCATCTCACTAAAGCTATTTTTTTCATTTTTAACCTATTCTTATCCTTCTTTCTCACCAAGCGATATTATTTTATAGTGGTGCTGGACTCTTTTTTCTTCTGGAGGCAATTGCATGTAATTTCTCCCGTAGATCGCTGTCAAATATTCTTTATACCTACAAGGACAACTCAGGGAAATTCCTTCAAATTTTAATAAGACTGGTGTTCCAAAATAATCAGAGGGTACAATCTCTCTCAATTTATATGCCCCAGTATAATTTCCTGAAAATTCTTCATCAAATGAATATCTTTTAATGGTCTTTAAATATTTTTTTTGCGCCCAGTCAAAAGAAAGTATCTTCTCAATTTTGACTATGTTTGCAAAGGCAATAATTACTTTTTCAACTAAGGGTCGATTTTCTTTCTTCTGATTTACTAAACTATTAAACTGAGAAAGTTGAACCATCATCCGTCTATATAAGTATCTATATTCATGCATTTTTCTCTTAAAAGGGGCAGCAGGCATTCCATCAAGTGGAAAAATATCTATCCACAAACTCTCCACCAATTCCTCTTTACTATAATTCATTATGATTTTCGTTGAATCATCCCGAATTACAGAGAAAGCTTTTTTATAATTAGCAGTGTCTTCACTTAAAAATTTATAATTATTTGGTAGTAAATTGGGAGCTACTTTCTTAAACTTTTCGTAATCTTCTCTTGGCATGCCAATATCAATATCATCGTCCCAAGGGATAAATCCTTTGTGACGTACTGCTCCAAGCAATGTTCCCCCTAGAGCATAGTATGTCAAGTTATTTTCTTCACATATATTAATAAATTCTTTCAAGATAGACAGGATTTTATCTTGAATAATTTTTATATCTGACATACACTCCTCCTACGTAAAAGGTAAATTTGAAAAGAATTGAAAAATATTTTTCATGAGTAAGTCCGTTTTACTAAAATCAATAAAAGCAAAAGGGAAATTATTATTATAAAACACACCAACTGCACAGGATAGACAAAGAATACCCATCGTCAGTCCATAAACAACATTACGATTAGCAATAATTTTCAATTGGTATCTATATGTAAATAATATGTAGGTTGAAACTACAATCATAGGAAGGAGCAAGAAAAGATTTCTATCATAGATGTTACGAAATGGTATTGACCCCATTGATAACAGGGTAATATAATATGTCATTGTAACAAAACTAAAACGCCAATCATCAGTTGTTTTCAAGGAATTCACTATTCCCAGATATAACAATACAAATAAAACCATCAGTACTATTCCAACATATAGTCTCATCGTTAATGTGGTATTAAAAAATTGGGAATAGGAGGAATTATCTGAGTAAACTTCAATTTTCCGAATAAATGATTGTAAATAGGTCCAACCAACTAGATTTGCTAACCATGGAACTAAGTTAAACAAAATAGGAAATCCTAATAATACGAATAGACTTTTAGTGAGTGTCACTCTCTTGATTAGTGGGAACAAGAACCTTAAACCAACAAAATAAATGACTGCTGAATGAACACCCAATGGCAATAAATACCAAATGGCAGTTTTTAGACTAGTATAGCCTTTTTTTGACTCCAAATATAGCAAAAGCATCATCAAGGCAACTGCCATACAAAATCTCATTCCACTAGTTGTATATCTATAATTATTTAAACATAGTACAGCGATTAATACTGCAACGTACGACAGTTTAGAAGTCTTGCCCAAGTCCTTAAATAAGTCAACAACTACGTAACCAAAACTAAAATAAGTTATAAAAGCTGAAATAAAACTCAGTAAGCTATAATGATGGGTATTCCGAACAAGATACATTAATGACGTAAAAATTGGTATAGAACCATAGTCATAGTTCCCTACTCTCCATCCATTAGAAAAAGCTTTGAACATTTCAAAAATACTATCATAGCGAGTAAGGACCGCAGTCGCACGAAAATGAAATGCACCATCATCCATAGGATGAGGGATGTAACGCAACGCAATAATTGATATTGCTAAACTAATTAATAGTAAATAGATTTTTGAACGCTTTTTATCATTTACTAGCCCTATAACACTTAAACTTATTGACAATACAGGGAAAACTAAAAAGAATGCAAACGTAAGTAATAACAAAACCATAATTTAAAAACTCTGTCCATATTTTTTCCCGAAATACTTGGCTTTCAAGAAGGATTTGCCCTTCTCAAACAAATTCACTTTTTCCATATACATAAACGGAACTTCTTTAACACGTAGATTTTGGTAGTCTAACCAAACATTAAAAAGGCGCTCACTGACACGTCCAAATAGTCTTGCATCAAAAGCAGAGTAGCCTGTTATATCCAATCTTCTGTACAACTCATCAATGATAGGGAACAACCACTCGCAATAAGATGATACATTTTCTTTGGACATGATAAACATATTGAACATGTAGCCACTACGACAGTCCATCACCTTGTCAAATGTTGCTAAATATTCTGGCGAAACCTCTTTTATAATTTCTCGTGTTACATCTAAATGACTGGAGTCATGAGTGTTGGCATAATGAGAATAGAGAGTTTCTATATAATATTTTCTCTTTTTGGGAACAACGACATCTACTTCAGACATGAGCTCCTTAACTTGATCTGCCGATAGGATAACTTCATTCATGTTAATCTTATCATGATAAGGTCGGTTCTTATCTGTAAAATAACGTCGGTAATGAACTAATCCTAGGTAATCACAGTCTAAATTTTTCCAAGCCCAGTATAATCCTGTCAATTCACAATAATAAGGATTGAGGTGTGAGATATGATTACCTTGATTATCTCGTTGGTAGCCTAGATTTTCCTTTCCTTCACTGCCAACCTGAACAGGAACATATAAGTCCTTATCTTCTGGCATTTGAAATCTTTTATGAGTCGCTACTATAATTTTATATTTTTTTGACATTTCTACATCCTAACTCCAATTCCTAAAATCTTGCCTCACTGGACAATTCTTTGGATTGAATCTCCATTCATTTTTTCAAGTAAACAATACCAGATTAAATCCACTTATTCATAATGCTTCCTTCACTTGAAAAAATGAATACGAATACCCAAGAAACGTTATTCGTATTCAACTTCATTTTTCTATCTTTTTTGCTAGATGATTTAGCTCATACATCAATGAGCCCCTTCTCCAGACAGAACTTTTTTTATTGTAAAAAAGAAGATTTTGACATCCAACAAAAAGGATTGGTTCCGAGGATAGTACAGTTCCATTTCACAGCGTTCAGGATAATGTACCTCACTCCTACCAGAAACTTGCCACATCCCTGTAATACCTGGTCGTACAGATAACAAAACTTGCTGTTCTTCCTTAGAATACTCCTCTAACTCATTCTCCAAAATCGGTCTAGGTCCAATAAGACTCATATCACCTAACATTAAATTTATAAATTGAGGAATTTCATCAATACTCGTTTTTCTTATAAAATCTCCGATATTGGTAAGACGAGGATCCTCATTTGGAGGTAATTTATAACTATTATTTATATATTTTTCATAGAGTGCTTTATTTGCGGTCAAAACTTCCTCAGCATTTTCAACCATTGATCTAAATTTAATAATTTTAAATTTTTTCCCCTTTAGCCCTACTCTATATTGTGTGAAGAATATACTTCCTTTGTAACCTTTTATTTTATAGATAATATAGATTATTAAAGAACTAGGCAAGACTATGAATATTGTTCCAAATAAGCCGATAAAAACATCCATAACTCTTTTAAAGCAAATATAGATGATGCCATTCTGTTTCACCTTAAACTCCCCCTCCCATGATAATCATCTCAAATAATCTTGGTACTACAAGACTATTTATTTCTTTCCATAGTTCCCATATCCTCCATAAGAAGAATATTTCTCCGCTGAGATATTCAATTTATTTAAGACAACACCCAAAAACGGCTTTCCTGTTTGTTCCAACTGTTCTTTCGCCTTTTGAACATCACGGCGATGTGCTTCACCAACTGCCGTAATCAAAACAGAAGCATCACATTTCTGTGTCACAATAACTGCATCGATCACAATACCTACGGGAGCGGTATCCACAATGATATAGTCAAAATATTTACGCAGGGTATCTAGCATCGTTCTGAAATTTTCACTTTGTAAAAGGGCTGTGGGATTTGGTGAAATTGAGCCCGCCTGAATGACAAAGAGATTTTCAACATTGGTATCACATAGACCTTGTGACAAGTCTGTTGTACCTGATAAAAACTCTGTTAAGCCAGTAATCTTCTCATTAGATCTAAAAACACCTGACATGACCGAGTTACGAATATCCGCATCAATCAATAGGGTTTTATAGCCTGCACGCGCAAAAGCCCAAGCAGTATTAGTAGAAGTTGTAGACTTCCCTTCTCCCGGATTAACTGAAGTAATAGAGATGACTTTCAAATTATCTCCACTTAACTGTATATTTGTACGCAAGGCATTGTAGTATTCCTCTGCCTTTTTTACAAGTTCCAATTTTTTCTGTGTAATTTCTAATGTTGGCATCGTTCTCTCCTATTTCAATTTATCCAAATTTGGAATGACCCCTAAGAGTGGAATTTGCATAACGTCTTCGATATCCTCTGGTCGCTTGACACGGACATCTAGCAACTCAACCAAGAGAACGACGACAACTACCACCCCTAATCCTCCGAGAAAAGCTATCAAAGTATTACGACGGATATTTGGAGATGATGGGGAAGTGGCTGGTCGCGCTTCTTCAAGCGTTGTCACATCAGATACACGAGTTACGTTAATGATTTTTTGAGCAGCAACCTCACGCAGAGAGTTAGCGATACGGCTAGCTTCCTCCGGCTGTTTATCTTTAACAGAAATAGATACGATACGTGTATCGACTGGAACAGTTACTTGTATTTTACTAGCAAGACCCTTTGTTGACATATTTAGTTTCAAGTCGGTTACAACCTTTTCTAACACATCTTGGGAAAGGATGATCTCACGGTAGTCTTTAACAAGATAAGACCCTGCCTGCAAATCCTGATTTGTCAAGCCTGTCTTGTCTCCTTGGTTACGGTTGACTACATAAATACGCGTAGTACTGGTATACTCTGGTTTTATAATAAAGCTGCTATATGCAAAGGCAATCGCTCCCGTTACGATAGCCACCAAAGCAATAATCAATTTCCGTTTCCACAAGGTATTTAACAATTGAAATACATCAATTTCCATAGTATTTTGTTCTTTCATCATTTCTCCTAAATTAGTTGATTCATTACAATTTGTCGAGGATTTTCTTCAAAGAGTTCTCTAGCCTTCTCTTCCCCATACTTTTTGGCAATTATGCTATAAGCTTCTGCCATGTGAGGAGGTCTACCGTCTAGACTGTGCATGTCACTTGCAATCACATGGACCAGATCATGCTCTAAAAAATACTGAGCTCTTTTTTTCATGAACTTGTAGCGTTCTCCAAAAAGTTTGGGTTTGAGGACGTGTGAACTATTTACTTGTGTGTAACACCCCATTGCAATCAGCTCACGAACACGTTTTTCATTTTGTTCAAGAGCATCATAGCGCTCGATATGGGCAATGACTGGGGTAATACCCAACATCAAGATTTTGCTTAAGGCACTATGAATGTCACGATATGGTGTATCCATACTAAACTCAATTAGGGCATAACGACTAGCATTGAGGGTGGGGAGTAGCCCTTGTTCTAATTTATCAAGGACATCTCGTGTATAATAAATCTCCGCTCCATAAGCAATCACCAAGTCATCTGCCACTTCCTTGGCGAGTTCCTGCACCTGACGAAAATTAGCAGCGATCTTCTCTTCTGAGGTCTCAAACATACCTTTGCGACGGTGAGAGGTGGAAACAATCATCCGTACTCCCTGATGATAAGCTTCTGCCAAGAGAGCCTTGCTTTCTTCTCTTGATTTTGGCCCATCATCTACATCAAAGACTATGTGCGAATGAATATCAATCATCTCATCTACCCTCCATCACATCTTGAATTGCCGACTTGACAGCAGCTAAGCTACTATCATCAATTTCCATCATGTAAAGGTTGCTATCTGGCATCGCATAAGAAGGAAGATCCATTCGACCTGTTCCTTTTAGATCTTGAGAGTTGACCTTATAGTTGCCACCACTCTCCAACTGTGCATTGACCAAGTCCATCATGGTCTCAAGTGGCATATTGGTTTGGAGAGAGTCTTGTAGACCTTGAATAATATGATCATAATTTTTCAAGGCTTCAGTTGAGGTCAATTTTTGAATAATGGCCACAATCACTTTTTGCTGATTGCGTCCACGATCTCGGTCACCATCTGCTAGAGAATAGCGTTCTCGAACAAAACCAAGAGCTTGTTCTGAGTCAAGATGCACATTGCCAACAGGATAATACTTCCCATTAGTGTGAGCTGTAAATTCTTGATCATTATAAACATCAATTCCACCTAAAAGGTCAATCAATTTCAGGAATGATGTGAAATTCAAGCGAACGTAATAGTTAATATCTAGACCATAGAGATTTTCCAAAGTGTGGATAGAAGCATCCACTCCATAGATTCCTGCGTGGGTCAACTTATCCTTTTGGTTGTTGCCCCCATCTGCAATCGGAACATAGGAATCACGTGGCGTTGTTGTCAAAAGGATTTTTTTGGTGTCGCGATTGACGGTCATCAGGATATTGACGTCTGATCGCGAAACGGAACTAATCGGCCCGTAGGTATCAATCCCACTCACATAAATGTTAAACGATTGATTCTTGGTTGCCTTCGGAGCAGCCACTTTTTTAGTCAACTCCTTGGTATAAATTTTTTTGATTTTTGCAGCATAGTCAGGATATTCTGATTCAATGATATTTTCAAAGACACTATTTAAAACAATCGCCTTTGTGTCACCTGCAAGCAGGTTCTTATAAGCCGCTAGATAAGAAGCACTCTGCTCTACTGTCAGATCCTTACCTTGATTTGATTTAATATCTGTAAGTAATTTTTGAATATTTTCATTATCCGTTTCGGTTGGAGCCATAACGCTGTCTAACTGGCTAACATTATTGATATCGCTGTCTTTCAAAACCACAACACTAATCGAATACTCTGAATAATTAGACGTCGCATTCAAACGATTGGTTAAGCCAATAAATTGTTGGACTGTAAATAAAGAAACAGACCCTATAAGAATAGACAAAATCAATAGAAAAATGGTGAACTTCTCAGCTTTTTTATAAAAAATCAGAAGAAAACTGATAACAGCCACTGTTAAAACCAAGATTGCCGCGACTATGTTGAGATATCTGAAAGCAAGTATGTTGTGTCGAAAGATTAGAAACAACAAAAAACCACCCAAAATCAGATAAATAGTTAGTAAAAATATATTAACATTGCGCTTCATGTTGCTCGAACGAGCTCTCTTTGAAGGTCTACTCATGATACTCCTCTATACGTCAATAGTTAGAATCATTATATCATAGATACAAGATAAATTCCATTCATTCGGTCGAGTTAAGCGTTTTTATTTCTATGTGTGGCTTCCGATTAGACGATTCAATATAGAGAGTCTCGACAAGAAAAATAAGATCCCTTGCAAGAGACCTTATTTCAACTTTTTATTTGACATGATTTTCAAATTCTTTTTGACTCTTTTCGATAGCCTTTTTACTTTCTTCTTCCCACTTAGCCTTAGCTTCATCAAATTGTTTCTTGGTAACAGGATCTTTTTGCAGTCTCATGTACTTGTAGTTGTTTCCATCACCTTTGATTCCCACTAGAGAGTAGGCACGTGTAAAGGGAGTTACTTTGGTCACAGAGGCAGTACCACCATTTGACATCGTAGACATGATCAGAGAATTATCAATCATCCAAGCTTGAGCTTCAGCATATTTTTCATAACGCTTAGCGACATCTTGATTCTCAGCGTCTGCTTCTTTTAAAAGTTTCGTATAGGTATCAAGTCCTAGACTCTTGATGAGTTCTTTGTCTTCCTTAGCATCTAAACCGAAAATTTTGAGATAGAAACCATCTTCGGCATTAAATGGATCCAGATAAGTTGACGGATCTTGGTAATCACCAACCCAGCCATCAAAGTTTAGGTCGTAGTCACGAGCTGCTGGATTTGGAGCTAGGAAAGCAACATTCCCAAAGTCATCCGTTGAAAGTTGCTGAACATCAATGACGACATTATCAGAACCTAGTACTGTTTCAAGTGTTTGTTTAACCGAATTCATACCAGAAACCGCATTTTTATTGGTTTGATCAACTGGGATGTCCAAATGAATCGGGAAGGTCACCCCTTGGGCTTCCAATTCCTTTTTAGCTTCCGCAAATTTGGCTTGGGCTTTTTCCTTGTTGAAGTAACCGTCTTGGGCATCCGCCAAGTTGATTTCTGACCACTCTGTTCCATACTGAACAAGTTTAGAAGAAACGACTTCTCCAAAGCTCTTATCTCCCACCTGCACAAATGTAGGAGGAACAAGGGTATTACGAAGGGTCTTACTTGCTGCTTCTTGCCCGTTAGATTGAGCAGAATAGGCTGTCCGATCGATGGCAAAGTTCAAGGCCTGACGGAAATTTTTATTTAAAATCGCTGTTTGCGTTGATTTCTTTTGCTCATCCGTCGTTTTTGCAGTATGGTTATAGGCTTTTCGATTAACGTTAAAGTTGAAGTACCAAGAAGTCTTGTCTTGTAAGCTATAAACGATATTGTCTTGGTATTTTTCTTTTGTCTTGGCATAGCTCGAGCTATTTGGATAGACTCCCGCAAGCGTATAGGCGCCACTTTCAAAGTTACGAATGGTCATCTCCTGATCAGAGCCATCAAAGTAAGCTAATTTAACTTTCTCAATGGTCACCTTGTCATGATCATAGTAGTTAGGATTCTTCACATACTCGATGGAAGATTTTGATGTGAAATCTTTTAACAAGTAAGGCCCATTATAAAGGATGCTGTTTGGCGTCAAGGTTCCAAATTCTTTATCCTTTGATTTCAAGAACTCTTCGTTAACCGGGAAAAGGATACTATTGGTTGTCTTTGAGTTCCAGTATGGCTCTGGTCGAGTCAAAGTGTACTCAACCGTATAGTCATCCAAGGCTTTGACACCAACTGTTGTGAAGTCATTGGTCGCACCTGTCACATAGTCATTCAATCCCTTGATAGAGTTTTGGATGAGATCCATGGCTTGCCCCTTGTTGTCCGCAGCATACTTAATCCCAGTGACAAAGTCTTGGGCTTTGACTGGAGCGTACTCTTCTCCATCAGCAGTATACCACTTAGCATCTTTTCTGAGTTTATAGGTATAGGTCAAACCATCTGCCGAAACTGACCAGTCTTCAGCTAGAGCTGGCGTTAGATTTCCATAGCTATCATTTTCTAGCAAACCATCCACAAGATTGGTAATAACTGAAGTGTTATCTGCATAATAGTCTAAAAGATAGTTAAACGTCGTCGGATTTGCACTAAATGTTGATGAGAAAGTGCTTGTATCAGTATTTGACTGTCCACAAGCTGTCAGTAAAATTCCTGTAGCTAGGACAAGACCAGTTCCGATGAGTCTTTTTTTCATGTTCATCCTCTACTCCTTTATGTCACTTTTTATAACATAGACATATTTTATCAAATTTATCCTAAATTGTAAAGTTTTCGACTCTTTTATAGATGAATGATGAACCTAGTCAAATAAAAAGAAAGGAAGCACAGTTACCTGCCTCTTCCTTTCTTATAGATTATTTAACGTGTTTTTCTAGCTCTTTTTGGTATTTGGCATTTGTTTCAATCTTTTCTTTCTGCCATTTCTTGAGAGCTTCTTCGTATTCTTTTGTAGTCACGACATCATTTTGCAATTCCAAACCTTTGAACACAAATGGATCTCCCTTGATTCCGACTTGAGAGTATGCTTTTGTGAATGGAACAGTACGGCTAACCGTTGGAGAACCACCTGAAGAAGCAACTGGGATCAAAAGCGAACTATCAGATACCCAAGCTTGCGCTTTAGCGTATTTTTCGTAACGCTTATTGAGGTCGCTTGTTTCAGCTGCGGCATCATCCAAGAGTTTCTTGTATTCGTCTAGACCGACTTGAGCCATCACTTCTGGATCTTTTCCACGAGTGATACCCAAGTGTTTAAGGGCAGAACCCTTCTTAGCATCAAGAATGTTTAGGTAGGTGGCTGGGTCTTGATAGTCTGGTCCCCAACCAGTTCCATTCAAGTCGTAGTCTTTTTGTGCTGGAACCTTAGCTTGAGACGTAATGCTCATTTTCTCATTATCTGTCATTTGAAGGACATCGACAATGACATTCTCCGTACCAAGTGTTGATTCGATAGACTGCTTGAGTGAGTTGGTTTGTTGAACGGCAATGACATCGGTCTGTTCAACTGGAACATCCAAACGGATTGGGAAGGTCACACCCTTAGCCTGTAATTCTGCTTTAGCCTTTGCAAAGGCTTCCTTGGCTTTTTCAGGACTGTAAAGCGTATCCTTACCATCAGTAAGGGCTACATCTTTCCATTGATCTCCATAAGAAACCAGCTCTGCTTGTGCCAACTCTCCAAATGTCTTTTCACCTACTTGAACGTAGTCATGAGGTACTAGACTGTTACGGATAATTTTATCCGCACCTTCTTCACCATTCAACTGAGCCGTGTAAGAATGACGGTCAAGGGCAAAGTTCAAGGCTTGACGGAAGTTCTTGTTGAGAAGAGCTTCTTTTGTTGATGTTTTTTGAGCCTCGTCTGTTTTGGCTGTTTTATTGTAAGACTGGCGATTTACGTTAACAGTGAGATAGTAGCTTGTCGCTTCTTGGGGACTATAGACAATCTTATCTCCGTACTCTTTCTTAGTTGACTCAAAGTTTGAGCTTGTTGGGAAGAGACGAGCTGTTGTATAAGCACCCTGCGTAAAGCTTCGAATCAAGGATTCTTGGTCGGAACCATCATAGAAAGTTAGTTTGATGTTGTCAATCTTAACATTGTCCTTGTCCCAATAGTTTGGATTCTTTTCATACTCAATGACTGATTTTGAAGTCAATGATTTCAAAAGGTAAGGACCGTTATAAAGAATACTTGATGGTGTTGGCGCACCGTAGTCGCTCCCTTTAGAATTCAAGAATTCTTCATTAACTGGCAGCATAGTAGCAGTTGTAACCTTAGAATTCCAGAAACTTTCTGGTTTGTTAAGCGTGTATTCTACCGTGTAATCATCAACAGCCTTAACTCCTACAGTAGAGAAATCATTGCTTTCTCCACTGATATACTCTGCCAAACCTTTGATAGAATCTTGAAGGAGAGAGAGGCCATCTGATTTGCCATCAGCCGCGTGTTTCAGACCAGTAACAAAGTCCTTGGCCTTGACTTCAGCATACTCTTCTCCTTCAGATGTATACCATTTTACACCCTTACGAAGTTTGTAGGTATAAGTCAAACCATCTTTAGAAACGGACCAGTCTTCTGCAAGTGATGGAATTAAGTTTCCATACTTATCATTTTCCAAAAGGCCATCGACAACGTTGGCTATAACGTCAGAAGTTGAACTCTTGCTCGTCACGCTGTAGTCCAAAGATGATGGATCCATAGCGTAGACATATGAAAATGTCTTGGGAGCATCAGCCTTTTTTTCACCTTGCCCACAAGCTGTTAACAGAAGGGCTGCACTCAAAACAGCACCTGCTCCTAAGAGCCACTTTTTCGATCTCATAAGTAATCTCCTTTAAGATAGTATTTTCACCATTATACCCTATTTTTTTATAAAAGCAAGGGCTTTCGCATAATTTTTTAGAAAATTCTAACAAATATTTTTTAAAGATTTTTCAATACAATTTTTAGTAAAAAACCTCAAGCTTTTGAAGCTTGAGGTTTGTTCATTTTAGTCAGCCAGTTCCACACAGAAAGCATCCCATGGAGCCAAGACCTGTTTTTCAACTGCTTCTTGAGTCACAGTGTTTTCAATCAAGACAGATCTAACTTTTCCTTCTACTGAAAAGTTTTGTTTTTCATTGGACAAATTAGCCACAACTAGGAAGCGACGGTCTCCGTCCTTACGGATATAAGCAAAGACCTTATCAGTCATATCGAGTAATTCAAAATCAGCTCGAATCAGCCAGTTGTTCTCCTTACGGATTTGAACCAGTTTTTGGTAGGTATAAAAAATAGAATCTGGATTTGCTAGTGCTTCTTGAACGTTGATTTCTTCGTAGTTTGGATTAACTGCCAACCAAGGTTGACCAGTTGAGAAACCAGCATTTTTGCTTTCATCCCATTGCATCGGGGTACGGGCATTATCACGTCCGATGACACGGATACTGTCCATAATTTCCTCGAGCGGAACACCTTTTTCAAGTGCCTCACGCGCATAGTTGAGGGATTCAATATCTTCTACTTGATCCAGTGTTTCAAATGGATAGTTGGTCATCCCAATCTCCTCACCTTGGTAGATATAAGGAGTCCCTCTCATGAGATGAAGCAAGATTGCAAAGGCTTTGGCAGATTTCTCACGATATTCTTGGTCATTTCCCCAGATAGAGACGATACGAGGGAGGTCATGGTTATTCCAGAAAAGGGAATTCCAGCCATCTTCAACTCCTAACTCAGTCTGCCATTTGTTGAAAATTTCTTTCAACTTACTGATATTCAGTTCTTTTTGATAGTGCCACTTAGGTTGCCCTTCCTGATACTGAAGACAGATATGTTCAAACTGGAAGACCATAGACAATTCTTGACCCTTTGGATCAGAGTAGAGTTTAGCAATTTCTGGTGTCGCCCCCCAAGTTTCTCCCACTGTCAAGAGATCTTTATCCCTAAAAGTTGCCTGATTCATTTCCTTGAGATAAGGATGGAGCATAGGACCGTTATTAACTACCTTCTCATCAGGAATCTTACCAATCATATCAATGACATCCATACGGAAACCACCAATACCTTTATCAATCCAGAAGTTCATCATCTCGTAAATTTTCTGGCGTAGTTTTTCATTCTCCCAGTTGAGATCAGGCTGCTTCTTGCTGAAAAAGTGAAGATAGTATTGACCTGACTTTTCATCGTATTCCCAAGCAGACCCACTAAAGATAGACTCCAAATCATTGGGCTCATCTCGCCAGATATAGTAGTCTCGTTCGGGGCTGTCAGGATTTTCACAAGCCTCGACAAACCAGGCATGCTCATCCGAGGTATGATTGACCACCAAGTCCATGATGATACGAATATCACGCTTCTTAGCTTCTGCGATCAGTTGATCCATGTCCTCCATGCTCCCGAAAATAGCAGCAATCGCTTGATAATCTGCAATATCATAACCATTATCATCCATAGGACTGTCATAAACGGGAGAAAGCCAAATCGCTGTAATCCCTAGCTTAGCTAGATAGTCTAACTTACTCGTAATTCCTGGCAAATCACCAATCCCATCTCCGTTGCTATCCATAAAACTCTTTGGATAGACTTGATAAACTACGGCATTGTGCCACCATTTTTCTTGCATCTGTTTACCTCATTATTTTAATATTCTACAATCTATGATAGCGCTTTTTGAAACTTTGTGCAAGCGTTTGCTTAATCTTTTTGATTTCTTTTTTAGGTCCGTAGTTTCCTAACTCCCAATTTTTTTATATAATAGAGGTCAGAGGTAAAAAAATGAAAAAACAAGCTTTTAGTTCTGAACAA
>ERZ773008.611-NODE-611-length-26354-cov-5.065478_pt1 | contig 26354 bp, 16 predicted proteins | sample MGYA00580664_ERZ773008 | MGnify/ENA primary metagenome ERZ773008 (study PRJEB29015, sample SAMEA2738016) | human oral metagenome | biome: human oral; feature: human-associated habitat; material: dental | place: China | collected 2048 ... | reverse complement strand
GTTAATAAATTAAGGGTATAACGGCGGACAGACGAGGGCGTCTGTCCCTACTTTGCGGCATCTCTTGGACGAGAAAACACCTATCCTAATTGGCTCCCGTTAGGCACCCCTCCCCTTAGGGGAGGCTGGGTGGGGTTTCCAGACGAGGGCGTCTGTCCCTACTTGTAGAGGTTCTTCCAATTCAAAATTAAGATTACTTCTGTCATAAACAATAGCTATTATGGATGCAACTGATGGATGATACAAAACAACGAGAGGCTTTCTTCAAATTAAGGAAAGCCTTTCGTTGATAGGAAGAAAGGCTCTTCTCACATCAAGGAAACGCCCTCTTCCAATGGCAAAGAGTATTCTTTAATTAACTACCATAGACTTATTCCCTCCTTTAAGAAGCTCATCAAGAGGCTTCCTATTATGCATACAATCCATTAGAAAGGCTTAGAAGACTTTTATACAAGGCTGTAGAATCAATTATACAAGTGTGTATAATCAATTATACAGGCGTGTATAATCAGTTATACAGGCGAGTATAATCTATTATACAAGCGTGTATAATTCCGTTAACAAAGTATCTTGTGGACGAGAGAGATACTATCGAGCGAGTAAAAGAGAGACTATTAAGGTAATGAAAGGGCTGTAACACGAATGATATTACAGCCCTTTATGATTTTAATTAATGCCCATTAGGAACATTAATAACGATAAACAAGTACGGAAGATTACATCCCGACACCCATTCCCATGCCGTTCATCTGCTGGTCGTTCTTCTTTTCTTGGAAGTCGTTAGTTATCTTTGTCTCATGACTCTGGTATTGCTTCTTGGTGTTACCGAAGTTCCATGTAAGTGTGAAGGATACCATCTGGGCAGGAATTGAGATGTTCATACGATTCTCAAAGTCGGCTCCACGACTATACTGCTTCATCTTTATCTTACCAGTGAATGGCACGAAATACATCAAACTCAAGTCGAGTTTATCCTTAATAAGGCTCTTTGATAGCGTTGTATTGAACATATTGAAGCCGCCATTATAGCCTTGTAGAGAATACTTCTTCGTCATTCCACCCACGAACATACTCCATTTCAAATCCCAAGGGAAGGTTTGCTGCACACCGAGGAATGTAGTGGCTTGCCATCCATAGTTATGTGCATTGAGTTGTTCTGATCGAATATCTCCATAGTCAACATTGGCTGTTAGCATCAGACGAGTCTTATTAGTAACGGCGTAATTCATAAACGAACTGAAGTTCGTCCAACGGCTTTTAACGATGTTGCCATACGTGGTATTCAGTATCGAACCATGCATGAATGAGTACTGTTCTATCTGATTATTGGCAAAGTTCTCACCGAGTGTTACGTTGATCATAAACTTCGGTGTGAAGGAGTTGAAGACTACTTTTATGTTGTGACTCTTCTCTACTTGCAAGTCAGGATTACCATAACTATCGGCGGTCGGGTTGCTTATGTCGTGGTAAGGATTCAGATAACTGATACCCGGGCGACTGATTCGCATAGAATAGTTAACGCCTAAATTCATACCAGCTGATAGGTTGTAAGTAAGGCTGGCAGATGGTACTAGGTTGCCATAGTGCTTCTTGAAGTTGGCACCAGGACCTACTATGAACTTCACATTCTCCCATGTATGCTCGTAACGAAGCCCCACCTTGGCACCTAACTTACCCATTGTTGCTGCATATTCGGCGTATTCAGCAAGGATGCTCTGCGTGTTCCTATAATTCACACTGTTGTTGGCATTGTAGACATTAGTACCACTTACGATGTCATAAAACTTCGAGTCAGAAGAGTTGCGACGTGCAATAAACTTCAAACCAGTGCTTAAGGTCTGTCCTTTCCCTATCGGTGTGGTATAGTCGACTTGTACTGTATGCTCCGTTCCACGCATCTTCGCCTCTGAATAAAGATCCTTTAATGGAATCGTAACACCCGCTGGTAAGGGATCATAAACACGTAGGTTTGTGTTCTCGGCAGGCGTTGTTGAGAAGAGATAACTCAATGTCAAACTACTTGTGCGAGCCTTATTAAAGAATCGCTGATAGTCTATGCTACCGTTAAAGGAGGTGTTCTTATTCTTCATGGTCATCTCGTTACCATACGAGAAACCTGTTCCGTAAGGACCACCGGAGAAGGTTGTCATGGGGTGACCATCGTTCTTCATGGTAAAGGAAGTAAGTCCAATGGATGCACCAATATTGCTCATAGAGTCAAGCTCATAGCCCAGACTAAGGTTACCCATGGTGAATGGGATGTGAGTATTGCCCTTTTGACGATAGTCCATACGTGACCCATCACTCGCAGTACGGCTCATCTCGGTCACAGTACCTTTCGACTTTCCCCCACTATACATAATGTCAGCACTGTAAGTCAGCTTTCCCTGCTGTCCACTAAGGAATCCAGACGACCGCCAACCCTTGTTTCCTGCAGAGATAGCAAGGTTTCCGTTATATCCATTCATATTAACGGCACTCTTGCCATTAACGCGGTTCATGATGATATTCAGCACTCCACCTGTTCCTTCGGCATCATATTTAGCACCTGGATTGGTCACCACCTCTATTGATTTAACAGCCGAGGCGGGCATTGACTTGAATATTTGTGAAGGATTGGAAGAGAACATTACGTTCGGTTTACCATCCACATAAACCTTGAAGGAGGACTGTCCATTGACCGAGATATTGTCTTGTCCATCCACAGTTACCATCGGAACCTTACGCAGCATGTCGAGTACTGTGTTCGTCTTAGCGTCATTATCAGCCTGAACATCATACGACATCTTGTCCGTTTCCATCTTAACAAGTGGCTTCTGTGCCACTACCTCCACGCCTTTCAACTGCTTCGTATCGTCTTGAACCAGCAACTGACCCAAGTTGATAACGCCTCCTGTGGCTGTAAGTTGCACCTTTCGGAGAACCTCCTTACGCCCCATAGCAGTGAAAGAAACCAAGAAGTTGCCCTGTCCTGTTACCTGCTGAGAGAACTTACCATCAATAGCTGTAACCGACATAGCCACTGGCTTATCGCTTTTCTTACCTTTATAAACACGAACGGTAGCGTAGGGTTCCCCCTCATGGGTCAATGAGTCGAGTAGAACTCCCGATATCGTTGAGGTCTGACCATGCGCTGTTACAGCCATAGCCAGCAGTCCTAACGTAATTAGAAACTTGTTATTTCTCATATAATCACATATTTATGGCTGCAAAGATAACAATAAAACATTATTAGACAAGTACTCCTTACATTAATAAAAAATAAATCCCTGCCTCATCAAGACGATAAGGTAGGGATTAATATGCGTTAACTAACCAACTAACGATTGCTTCTTATGATTGCTTTATGAGCTGAATTGCAAAGCCACCACTCCTTGCCATGTGTAGTTTCAATACACTGTCATGATTCACAACAAGCTGTTCGATGGTCATTGGATAGGGATTCTTGTCATATTCAGCATTAGGTCCATCCTTATAGATAATAGCTTTATAAGTTGTACCTGATGCTAGGAAATCGAGTTTAAGACTGATGTCTCTAGCGTTCTCATCGGTCATTCCACCCACAAACCAGTCCTGGTTATCACGGTTCTGACGTGCAGTAACGATGTACTTACCAATTTCTGCCATCGGGATAACCGTCTTCTGCCAGTTAGAAGGCATTGCTTCAATGAAGGTGAAGGCTGGTTGATCCTTGTAATTCTCAATCTCGTCTGCAGCCATCTGCCATGGGGTGTAGATGACAACATACTCGGCAAGCTGTTTAGCAAGCGTCGTGTGTGGATGAGTATGCGCATAAACCTGTCCTTCGAGCTTGAAGATACCAGGCGTGAAGTCGATTGGTCCAGCTAATTGACGTGTGAATGGGAGCACACAGAGATGGTAAGGTGGGTTGCCACCAGCGCCATCCCAAGCATTCCACTCTTGTCCTCTCACACCCTCACTAGCGATGAGGTTGGGGTAAGTACGTTGTAGACCAGTTGGCATAGCAGGCTCATGATTGACCACCATGATGTGGTGTCGGGCTACAGCCTCAATCACTTTGCGATAATGACGCACACCATATTGCGAGTGTTGAAGCTCCTTATTGTCCATAACCTTATTCACATAGCCTGTCTTAATAGCCTTAATTCCCATCTTCTCATAGAGAGAGAAGGCTGCTTCAAGCTGTTCCTCATAGTTCTTTGCAGCACCACCTGTCTCGTTATGAGCAATCAGTGAGACTCCTTTCGACAATGCGTACTTCTGCAAACCATCGAAGTCATAGTCTGGATAAGGCTTTGTGAAGTTGAATTTATCACCTTCCTTGCCCCAGTCGTTCTCCCATCCATAGTTCCAACCTTCGACTAGTACGCCCTTAAAAACATGCTCGGCAGCAAAGTCGATATAGCGTTTTGTATTCTCAGTTGTGGCTCCATGCTTTGGACCAATACCCCATGTGGCATGTTGCATGTGGTAAGTCCACCACACACCAACGTACTTTCCTGTTGTAATCCACGATGTATCCTTAATCTTACAAGGGTCATTAAGGTTTAACATGATGCGGTTTGTTATCAAACCACCCACATGGTCTTCTACTGATAACATACGCCAAGGTGAGACAAAAGGTGCTTTTGCACGCACCAAGTCCCCATTTGACCATGGTACTAACTCTGCCTTCAATCGCACATAACCCTCTTTTTCCTCTATCGGCTTGACATTTAATGAAGAGTAATCGGTCAGGTTCGCTTCATGTAACATCATATAAAGGTCTGGCTTAGCCTCTATTGTAACAGGTGTACACACCTTCTGCTTCTTACTCAATGGTGCTTTCGTCCAAAGTCCCTCATAGTAATCGGCATCAAAAGGCAATGTCCATGCCTCAGGGTCACCTTTGAAACAGAACTCTGTAAGCTCATCTGTGATAATGAAGTCGCTTAGGTTCTTCTGTTGTGGGAATACATAACGGAAGCCCATACCATCATCAAAGACACGGAAGACAATGGTCAGCTGACGTTGAAGTCCTTTCTTCTGTGCTAACTTCATCGTCAATTCGTTGTAATGATTGCGTACATCATCTTCTTCTCCCCATGGTTGATACCACGTTTCATCCTTAGTTGCACGTGAAAAACCTATGAGTCGGAAGTCATTAGACAAATCGCCATCCTTCAACTTCAACCCAAGTGCCGAACGAAGGAGTATTTCCTCTTTCCCACGATTCAATGAGTAATAAGGACAACCCGCATTATCTACACCAGTCGTCAGCGTAATGTTACCTGATGGTGAACTCACTGTTGCTTCCTGCTTAGCCATCATTGCCATTGGCAAGAGCGATAAGCAGACTGCTAAAATGGAGTGTTTTAAAATCTTAGTTTTCATTTATTGAGATATTAATTACCTTATCTTTTGCTATTCAAAGTGCCGATGATAGCCTTTGCTTCATCCATTTTCAGTTGCACAAGGGCGTTATATGCTTCCTTAACCTTAGGATTGTTAGGTTCGGCAACACGTGCCTTATACCATTGATAGATAACTTCGAGGTCGGAAACTGTATACTTCACGCCTGTAAACTTCTGCAACATTTCGAGGTACTTGTAGCCATATTCCAATGTAGGCTCTATCGTTGTACCCTCTCCGTAATCGTTCCATGTACTAATCTGAAGATACTTTAACCCAGCGTTCTTGGCTGCATCTAGCTGGCGTTGGAACAACTTTCCACCCTCAGCATCGTATGTTGTATAACCATTACTGCCCTCACCTTCTTTATAATAGTCATGGAATCCAGGCATAGCACCACCCACAAAGCACTTATAGTTCTTAGCTATAGCATAGTTCGGATTGGCATTTACCCATGTATAGACGCCTTGCGCATTGTCAGAATAGCTTGTATTATTAACGCTGCTGAGCTTTCCATCTAATACAAGGAACATCGGTTTTGTGGTCAAGATAGAAAAGACACGATACCAATCCTTCGGTGATTCCATCGTAATTGGTCCAAAATTGAGCAGAAGTGGACGCCCATCTACCTTCACATAACTATCATCCTTGAAGAATATCTCTGCCAAATAGCGCATATCCTGACGAGCTGTTCCTACCCTATCAGACGCTCCGTCCAATGTACGATCCTCATAGACGACACTCATCTTGAGCCCTGCTCGCTTCAAAGCACGGAACAATGCCTCTGTATTCGACTTGTGTTGAGCAATAGAATTATCACTATTTACACCATACCAATCGACCATTACACCATCAAGACCTGCATATTTCATCAACAAACATTGATAGTCTAGCACTGCCTCATCGCCACTTGCATACGGACCAATCTGTGGATAATAGTGCGAAGCAATCTCTCTTTTATCATTACCAACCATCTTGTTAGGGTCACAATTCTTCATTGTCCAGTGATAACCCCACTTACCTGCATTCTGCGGATTGGACGTTGTTGTCTCAAACCATGGCATATAATGAGCATAAACCTGCATACTATTAGTCTTCTGGACGGCTAATGGCATCACTTGATGCGCCTCATACTTCCCATCCTGCTTCTTTGGTGCCCCTTCATAACTATCTGCGCATGATGCAAATAAGAATCCCATAATAGCTACTAAAGCTAAAATTGACTTTAAATTCATATCTTTCTATACTTTAATCATCATATAATTAATACTGCCAAAAACGCTCTTCTATTATGCTTAAAACGCCTGATTCTGTTATTACAAACACTTTGTTAAGCTAATAAAGATGATGTTTTCATTTAATTAATAGTTTATTTTTATATTGACTATAATTTATTTTAATTATATTTTTAATCTATTTTTATATAATAACAAAACTCTTATCCATGACAAGAGAGTAACTCCTTGATAATCAATAAGCCTTTTCAGATACTAAAAAGAGCCTTTTCTTAATGATAGAGAACATAGAAAAGCTCCATTTATGAGTATGTATTACAAAATTAAACAGCTTTGTCTTCATTCTTGATACACACTCATAATAGAGCATTCATAAGTCCTTATTGTTGTGAACTATAACCTGGATTCTGCTTCAAATTAGGATTCTTGTTCAGTTCCTCTTGTGGGATAGGATAGATACCAGTGTGATGATCGGCTGGATCAGCTGGTTTCTCCCACCATGCCTGATAGTAGGTTCCAAAGCGAATGTTGGTTGTTCGACGAAGATTCTCAAATACAAACTCATGCTTCCACTCGGTATCTAAGTCCTCAAGTGTCAATGTTGTAAGACCGTTGAGACCTGCACGTTTGCGAATCTGATTGATATATGTGAGGGCTGTTGGGGTATAGCCGAGGCGGAAATTACACTCTGCTTGCATCATTAAGATTTCTGCATAACGCATAAGAACCCAATCATTATCACGCTCCCAAGAGTCAGTTGCACTCCACTCATACTTGTTTAAACGTGCACCAGCATTCTTTGCTGCATCGGTGAAATTGTCTATTTCTTCGGTATAGTTCAATGGTGAACCATCGTCCATCAATACTTCTGAACCATCTTTAGCACTATACTGCTGACCAATTAACAGACATTGGCGACGGACATCCTTCTCATCAAATGAAGAATAAAGGCCTGGCTGTGCACAAATACCATTACCACACCACTGGTAAACACCAGCTGGATCGAAGGCTAACTTCTGATTGTAATGATAGGTCATACTAGCTAAGTAGTTACCAACAGTACCTTGTTTATGGTCGTAAGGAATAGAGAAGATGATTTCAGGAGACTTCTCATTTTGGATAGCGAAACTGGCTTTGTAGTTAGGAGTTAAGCTATATCCTTGAACCTTACTACATGCATCTAAGCAGTCTTGCCAATGCGGAGTTCCTGTATAAACTTCAGCATTTAGATAGAGACGAGCCAACAAGGTGTTAGCCACATTCTGCGTAAACTTAGCATAAGTAGTACCTGATGGAAGTATTGGAAGTATATCCTTAAGCTCCTTCTCTATAAATGCAAAGACATCCTTACGAGGCGAGTTTGCAGGCAACTCCTTCTGTGTGAAGTCGGTCACAATAGGCACATTTCCAAAGCAATCAAGCAAGTTGTAGTAGTAATAAGCACGTAGACCGCGTAGCTCAGCCTCAACTTTTTGCTTGTCTTCAGTGCTTAATCCACTTTGTTCTACTTGATGAATAATAGCGTTAATCTTCGATACTCCGGTGAAGTTATAACGCCATACTGAAAGGATACCCGTGTTCTTTACATCCCAATTATGACGCTGGAACTGCTGGTAACGACCGCCATCGAACCAGTCAGTACCACGTGTTGGAATACAAGCCTCATCGCTTGAACACTCCTGAGTAAAGAACACGTACTCACAAGTTGGATAACAAATAACACCTGCACCTTCGGGTGTGTTAGCTCCATAACCACGTAATGTGGCATACGCACCACCGACTATAGTAGCCACTTCTGATGATGTCTTTCCATAGTTGTCTTGCGATACTTTATCATAAAGATGTTCATTTAGATCGGTGCAAGAAGATAGTGCTAAGAGAAGACCTAAGCCTAAGCATGCCTTCTTAGGGAGCATATTTGATATATTGAAATTCAATCGTTTCATAATAGATAGAATCTTTTAAAGTTAGAATTTACGATGAACTTAGAAGCCAACGTTCAATCCGATAGAGAAAGTACGTGGTCGTGGATAACTATTGAAGAAGTCTATACCTGGTGAGTTAAGTACGTTGTCTGGTACACTAACCTCTGGATCAATACCCTTATAACCTGTTATACAGAAGAGATTCTCGCCTGTTACATAGAAACGTAGACGAGTGAGACCTAGCTTCTTGAGGCTGTTCAATGGTAAAGAATAGCCCAATGTTATAGCTTGAAGACGGAAGAAATCACCCTTCTCTATGAAGTAATCAGAGAAAGTTGGATTATCAGTTATACCACTAGTCATGAAGTCGTCAAGTGTATTCTGTGATGGGAAACGCGTTGGATCATATAATACCATACGACTAACATTCAGTACTTTCTGTCCGAACATACCATAGGCTGCAACACTAGCATCGAAGTTCTTCCATGTAGCATTTAGACTTAAACCAATATTCCACTTAGGCATTGCTGAACCAAGATAACCTTCTTTCACTTTACCATCAGCATCTTTTTCAAGCATATATTTGCCATCTTCAGAGATACCTTGGCAATGTGGTCCCCAGAAAGCACCAGCTGGATAACCTTCTTTTATTACTTGTGAATAGATGTTAGACATACCACGTACACTATGTAAAGGTCCTGCCTGCAAACCAACAGCTTGATATTGATTATTTGACAACTTGGTTATCTCTTGCTTATTATACGACATAGACATGTTTGCATCAAGTGTCCAATCCTTTGTACGAACAGCTTTGTAACCTAGAGTTAACTCAAATCCTTTGTTCACTAAGTCACCAACATTGGCTAACATAGTGCCAACGAGATATGGAGGTTGTGGTACTGGATAGGTCCAAAGAAGGTCTGATGTCTTCTTATAGTACAATTCTAAAGTACCATTCAACTTATTGAATACAGAGAAGTCAACACCTAGGTTCCATTGAGCAGTAGATTCCCACTTAAGATCAGGGTTAGGGTTTTGAATCTGTGTGTAGGAGTTCTTCCATGTATTAGTTGCTCCATCGTAATAAGCAGAACCTGCTGCAGAGAGGATAGAGAGCGACTTATATTCGCCAATACCATTCTGGTTACCAGTTACACCAAAGCCTGCACGAAGTTTCAAATTGTCTAACCATTCACGAGTTGATGCCATAAAAGGCTCTTCAGAGATACGCCATGCAAACGAAACAGAGGGGAATACACCCCATTTATGGTTCTCACCGAAACGTGAAGAACCATCACGACGTAAGGTTGCTGTAAGCATGTAACGATCAAGAAGACTATAGTTAACACGTCCAAAGAACGATATTAGCTTAGAACCTCCTTTATAAGAACCAGCGTCACCTTGCCTATAATCACTACCAGCACCTAGGTTATTATAACCGAAAGCATCAGAGTCATAACCAGAACGAGTAGCACTGAAACCCTCATAGATATTATCAAGATAAGAGTAACCACCCATCAGATTTAAGTGGTGAATATCAGCAAACTTCTTATCATAAGTTAGGTAAAGTTCAAGCTGCTTATTGGTATAATCATCATAAAGACGTTGACCCCAACCTTTCTCACTCTGCCCTTCCATGCGCGCATAAGTTGGTTTATAAAGACCTGACTTAACGGAATTAAACTCATAAGAAGTATTCATTGTCGCAGAGAGACCATCGATAATCTGCAACTCAGCTTTCATATATCCAAGGAAGCGATGACGCTTTCGGTCCTCTGTACGATGATTATTTAATTCAACAGGATTCTCCGTGTTTGTACCATTCAATTGGGCGTAGGTTCCATCTGAGTTATATACTGGGAACGTAGGTTGAAGATTAATCATTCGCTCGAATATTCGACTATCGATTGGATGCCAACTATCGAAATTTGTATTGATACCTTCATCTAGTTTTAGATGTCCATTAAGCCCTGTTTGATATGCAGACAATGAACCTGCAAGCCTGTTCATAGTGTTAGTTTTGATTACACCTTCATTATTATTATAGGTGAAACTAGCACGATATCCATGATTCTTCTTCGATGATGAGAAGTTGATATTATGACTATGTGAGACAGCTGTACGCATTAATTCATCCTGCCAATCAGTGCTAGCTCCAAAGTCCAAAGCACTCATATTACCAGTAGAACGTACATAGCTTCGCCATTGATTAGCCGATAATACATCTAGTTTGCGAGCTGCTGAAGCAAAGGCAACATAGCCATTATACTGGATAGTGTTTACTTCTGTATCTGTTCCCTGACGATTAGTTGTAATGATGATAACACCATTTGCACCACGAGAACCATATATTGCTGCCGCTGATGCATCCTTGAGAATGTCCATACTAACAATCTCTGACGATTGAACAGAGTTGATATCAACACCAGGAATACCATCAACTACAACCAAAGGACCATTACTTGCAGACAAAGATGTACCGCCACGCAAGCGAATTGATGCTCCTGATTCTACAGCACCAGAACTTTGTACGATAGAAAGACCTGCTACCTTACCTTGTAATAATTGTTCTGTAGAGGTAATAACACCTTGTTTCATGTCCTTAGAACTAACAGATGCTATAGCACCAGTTAGGTCGCTCTTACGCATCTTACCATAACCAACGCCAACAACAGTCACCTCATCAAGTTTCTTAGCATCCTCTTCCAATACAACCTTCAAGTCTTTTGCGGCTTGAATCTTACGTGTTGTATACCCAATATAGGATACTTCGAGCATGTCACCTTGCTTACATTCAATACTAAACTTACCATCAAGGTCAGTTATAGCACCTACTTTACCACCTACAACACTTACAGAAGCACCGATAAGTGGCTCTTTCTCCGAATCGACAACACTACCACTAACTGTGATATTTTGTGCCGATACATTGCTACAGAACAACATCATCATAAAGAGGATGAGCCCCGATAGTTTATTTTGAAATGTTAGTTTCATAGAATTTAATGCTTTTATGGATTGATAAAGATAGGAGAGAATTCCTCTCCCATCACCTTATTTAATCAGCTACAACAAGTGGTATAGTTGATTCAACAACCACTCTATCATGCTGTTCCTTGATAGTTAATTTCAATTCAGATGCTTTAACGCCTTCTAACTCCTTATTAAGATCAAGTGTTACCTCACGCTTATCACGAACACCAGACATAGTTCCTGTAAGAGTCTTAGAGCCTGCTACGATTGTATACTTTAAATCTCCAGATGTTCGTTCATTGTATTCACGGGTCAATGTAAGGATATCCTTTGCACTTACTCGTGTAGGGAAATAAGAGAACATAGGGTCTGGATAAGATGCAGCAGAACCTGCCTTTTGCTTTTGATCACCACTATTTACACCCCACTGATTAGCTCCATTAGCATCTTTAATCACCTTAATTATAATATAATTCATGTTTTCAAGTTGGAAACTAGCCTTCTGATCAGGATCAGCAAGGATTGTTGGCTTATCAGCTTGACCTGCATCTTGAGGGTTATAAGCATAATACTCACTAGGTATACCAACGTTCCAAGCATAGAGACCATTAGAGAGTTTCTTCAGACCAGCCTTCTTTAATACAGCAGGACGCCATACATCAAGTGTTTGTTGCACAGTCCAATCATTTAAAGCTGAGTGTACACCAAATTGAACGAAATCAGCATCTTTAGCCAACTCTGTCAATGTCTTATCACCTAACTTATACACATCAGGGTTGAAAAGGACTGTCAATGGCTCATCCAAAGTGAACTTCTCTGTCAAACCAGTAGACTTCTTACCACTAAAGAAGGTTATACCTGCACCTGACTTCTTGAAGTTTGCAAACTCTAAACGGCTGTCGGGAGCAGCAAAAACACCTGACCATAGACTTCCATCTTTCGTCTTCAAGCGTTGCCAAAAGCCTGGCCATTCAGCGTCTTCGAACTTTGATACATCACAATGGAAGTATTGTGTTGGTATCATAGTCTTCTTATAAATGTTGTTACCAACGTACTCCAATTTAGCAAAATCCGAAGAGTTACCACCATGACCAGCATCTGGCTCTGTTGGTTGCCATGCCCATAAATAGAGATCAATCCCCTCTTGAAAGCCCACATCTGTCATGTCATAATAGAACGTAACTTCCTCATCTGCAGTGAAGACTGCTGGTACTGTCCAACACTTAGGAGCCGTACTTAATTCCGTACCTTGACCAAATAATATCAAAGGGAACAAGCACATCAATGCTAAAAATATCTTTTTCATAGCCAAATCACTTTACAGCTTGCGTTAAATTATACGTATATGAAACAAAAGACTGTCCGTTTGTCTTACGTGTCAAACGATATTCAAGAGTCTTAGTATTACCCGGTACAGCTGTTACCGTGAGAGATGTCTCTGCTTTACCATCATTAAGAAGCAGATTACTAGCCGTGTTGTCACTCTTTGTGAAGTTATAATCCATCTTCCACGTACCGCTAGTTGGCAATAGTGCAGGTGCATTACCTTCAACAGAGAAAGTGGTTGCATTACCCGCTTCATCTTGGTTAAGATTAATAACAAACGTGTCAAAGTCGAGTAGATTTGTCAGTGTCTTTGTCCGCACGTTAGTTTCATCAGTCTGCGTAACTGAGTTCACAACCCACTTACCACCAATCTTCTCGGTCAGTGTGATAGGTGCTGTATAACTGCCATCATCAACTGTTGAGCATCCTAGGAATGTCATCGTTGAAGAAAGAAGTAATACTGCACCAAGCAAATTACTTGTGATTGTCCTCATAATGAACCTTGTTTTTAGTTATTTAAAACACTTGTTTTTGTTCTCATTCTTTATCTGCAAAGATAGTGGTGATTTAATGTCTAATAAATAAAACTGCTCATTATATAAACAGAAAAAGGTATTAACAATTACTAATAATCTGATTTTCAACTATTAATTATTAAGTATCTCAGTGCTAAATATAATCAAAATATTATCCTTTTAACGCCATTATAATAAAGACGTAACTATTTTTCAAATCATTATCAGACTTTCTTAAACATCAATATAAAGTATAGCACCACTTGCACTAATCCTCTTAAACGCATTAAATAATGCTTCTTAAAAGAATAGTGCAAATACAAATAAGATAAAGAAAAGTCTACTAAATCTTCATGATATAGCCCTCAAACTTATCATTATCTACGTAAGAGCGGTTTTTTACACGTGTTTTATAAGTATTAATCGTATGAACTGAATAATTTAGGAACGTCGCTATCCATTCTGAATCAGTAATTCCTAAACGAATAAGAGCGAATATACGCATCTCTGTTGTAAGCTGTTTAGAATCTACACACTTGCTATCTGGCTCATCAAAAAGCTCATTGTATTTCTCAATGAAATGTGGAAAAAGCTTCAAGAAAGTCTCATCAAAATCAATAAACATCGTTTTTCTCTCTGCTATCAGTTCGCTCTCTTTCAACGATGAACGTAAGTCTTCATATCGATGAGTCATGAGTTTGCGATCAATGGTACGGTAGATTTTCTCCACTTTATTGATATATTCAGAGTTTATATAGAATGATCTCCCTATGTATTCATCCTTAATTTTATTCACTTCTACAAGTTGTTCATTCTTAGTCTCCAGTTGTTTATTACGCCGATCGATGGTAACTTGTGCCTTTTTAAGCTCCATCATCTGCTTACGAATATACCACCATGCCACAAAAAGAGCAATAACAAAGAGTATAAAAACCACTGCTGCCACTGCTATTGCATTGCGTTGTCCCTGTATAATATTATATCTATCCCGCTCAATGATGGGCAGCACACTACTAACCTCTATCACTCTTTGGCGTGCTCCATAAAAATTTGCATCAGAGAGCGACTGCCGGACATATTCAGTAGCATGTTGCATGTCACCTTCTTTATAAAGAAGTCTTGCCAAAGTACACAATGCTGTAGTCTCTCTTACAACTCCTTTATTATCATAAATGGCTGCTTGTGCAAGATATTTAATAGCTTTGTTTAAATCCTTTTGGTACAGATAAAGCCATCCAAGACATGAGGTAACAATAGCTTTACTATGTACATCGCCCCCTTTCTGCTCCATATATTGATTAAAGTAATCAAGGGAAGCAGCAAAATTATGCTCCTTCATTTCCTTTATTCCTACCGCATAATACCACTCTGGAGAGTCTTTTTGAATATAATGAAGCAACGAATCAGTATAAACACTACCTTGTTTGATGTATTGACTTTGGTAAGGTTCGGTCTTAGTATAGTCTGACACATCATAATACAAGCGTGATGCCATCTTAAAATAAAGTTTTCTAGATTGTTGATTGGTTCCTTCAAGACGAATAGTAGCCAACTCGTTGAACGCTTCTGTATATAATCCAGCCGAAAGAAGACAGAAGACAATATCACAGCGAGCCTCTAATTCGTAATCACAATTCCGTTCTTTAAGAGCTTGTGAGAGTAAATGATTCGCATAAACATAAGCTGAATCGTACTGATAAGATGAATATTGATCAAACAACATACGATTGATTTTAAACTTATCAGTCTGTGATGCTGTTCTCAAATTGCGTTTCAAAGCCTTTATCTCATCAAGTTTTCTTTGCTCATAGACGCTCTTTTGAGATAAACTCGCATCCAACTTATTTAATTCTTCAGACCATTTTCCATTAGAGGCTGAACTTATCAGCGGTAAAGAAAACAGCACACATAATAGATATAGTCTTATTGATGTATTCATCTTAGGTATTCTTTATTAGTAAACCAATAAAAGACATGTCTTTTTATAGCCCACAAATATAAAGATTTTATTAGACAGTAACAAAATTATTGACGCCTTTTTCCAATCTAATTCTTCACTCCTCTCCTTCCTTATAATAATAGGTGTAAATGCTAAAAAAACTTCAATTACAAAGATCATGAGCTTTAATAGCAATAACAACTACTGATTATCAATCATTTACATACCATTGTCTCTCTCGTGAGTACAAATGATTTATTTGTTTCAAAACGCTCAATAAATTATCTTATAACAAGACTTTATACCAATAACAAGGCTTATAATTTACTTTCTTATAATGTATTTTAAATATACTGATTATCAGTTACTTAATAAAATAACCTCCTTTTAAATACCTTATAACCTTTATATTTATAGAAGCACAGCCTTATATAGGCTTTGAGCTTGCGCTTTTTATTGTAATTTTGCCTACAGAAACGATTAGACTAATTTACTCATAAATAAGGTTTTCATAATTTCATAGGTTTAAGTTTATCGTAAGAATAGGTCGAAAGAATTGTAAGTAAAAGTTAGGTTTTGTGTTATTTGAAACACTTCGTTGTGATATTTGGTATATATGTATTTGTTATTTGGGTAATTTTAAATAATGAAATTTTAATTAAACTCACATCACTTTTTAATTAAGCAAAATGGAGTTTGTCGGGAGACAAGCTCCTTTTTGTTTTCCCTCACTTTAGGTTTTATTATCCACATAACGCTCTTCTCCATTCCACATAACGCTTTCTTCCATAACAAGAGAGGCTCTCCTTCATTATAAGAGAGCACTTCTTGCATTCTAAGAGAGGCTCTCTTACAATCAACATAAGTGTTTCGAACATCAGAGAAAGGATGATACTATATAAAAAGCGAGAATATCTCCTATCAAAGGTAAGATCCTTTTAAGATACTCTCGCTTAAATCAATAATAACAAGATAAGTTCTTTATATATCGTAAGGAAAAGACTCCTTTCTTTATTTCACTTCCGCTATTACAGGATTATTAATACCTTTCATTGATGTGAGGAAAGCCTTGGCAGAACCAAACTTTAAGCGCATATCGAGACGAACAGGGATGTGATTCTTATCGTCTGTAACGTAGAAACTTGCTATGTTACGCCACTTTCCATCATCATATTCCCAATAAGTAAGTTTCAAACAACGATACTTATGATCATTATCTGCCTTTATATCTTCCTTACCATTATATATAATACGTGCAGGATCACGGCTGTTTCCATCTACAATAGGGAAGTTTACAACCTCACCTTTCTTCCAACTCTCAGGATTAAAACTTCTGGCACGAAGGAAGATACTCATCATATCATAACAACAATCATCATAAGTACGTTCCATCCACTTATGTTTCCCCTCACTATTGACACGATGCTGGCGAAGATGACACTTACCATTAGGATAAGAATAGAATACTTCATCCACCGTATAACGCTTTCCTTCTCTTGCTCCCTTACGATAGTACAATGGTACCATCTGCTTTGAATTATAAGCAAGAAGCGTATCACGTAATACAAAGTAATTATCGAGCTTACCATTGCCACGTGTTGTCAACGATGCACGATAAGCCGGTGTACCTTTATAATTAGACGAGACTGTATACCAAGAAGCCGTTCCTGCCTTTACCCAAATAAACTTCCAATTATAATAGAGATTATAAGTTAGATATTCTCCACTGCTGAATGCTGTGTTACGAAACGTGCATTGAGCTGAGACGCGCAGGCTAAGAACAGCCAAGAGACAAACTATATAAATCTTAAAGTGTTTCATCTTAACCGGTTTAAAAGTTCGATTCATATTATATATATTCTTTATTTCTTTTATTGAAAGATAAAGAATGATTTAGTATGATGGGCTGTGGATTGGTGCAGAACTTATCTTCTCTTTTCTTGTTAGATTGCTTATCAACTTGAGAAAGATACTTATTAAAAAGTTATTCGTACTTCTTTTGATTGATAATCAACCTTTATTATGAGTTATCCACACTTTCCACAAGTGGTGCAAAGATAATAAGTTTATATCTTTTTACACTGAAAACTTGTGTAAAACTTATCTAAAATGCCGTTAATAACTATGTGGATATCCACTAAGAAGGGGATCTCTACTGAGGGTTGTGGATATCCACAGGGTTATAAAAGGGTTATGAAATGTGTTTTCAACATAGTTTTCAACAGTTTTGTGGATAACTTTTCTTACTTATGAGGATTGTGTTTTTAGAAAGATGAGATACGAGTGATTGCTTTTATATACAATCATTCGGGCGAATCAGAATAGCTGACTCGCCCGAATGATAGGTGTAATGGATAAATAAAATAGCTTTTTAAAGGTCGTCGATAAGGGCTGTACTCTTTGCATAAGCCGTACTTCTTGCTTCAAAGAAGTCGGTTTTCACCATATTAGCGTTCGAGTATTGCCCCACCCACTTCATGTTTTCTGGTTCTTTCTGATTGTCTGGATAGAGGAAACCAAAGCCCAATCCTGACCAACGAAGGTTACCGAGATAACGAATGTAATCTGATACCATCTGCGAGTTTAGACCCTGCACATCATTTCCAATAACGTATTGTCCCCATGCTATCTCTTGACGTACTCCCTCGCGCATCATATCCTCGTAAACCTTTACCTTTTCTTCGGTGAACATATCAGGTTCCTCCTTCTTTAATTCAAGGATTATGCTTCTGAAGAGCCAGAGATGCGTGTTTTCGTCCCTATTGATGTATCGAATCTCTTGAGCAGACCCCGACATCTTACCATTTCTACTGAGATTATAGAAGAACATAAAGCCGCTATAGAAGTAGATACCTTCGAGGATGAAGTTAGCAATTAAGGTCTTCATCAAGCTGAATTTATCGCGCTTCTCATGGAATTCATTGTAACAATCACCGATGAATTTATTGCGATTCAGCAAGTGTTCGTCCGTTTTCCATTGATAGAGAATGTCGTTTCTTTCCTCTGGAGAGCAGATAGTATCAAGCATATAACTATAACTCTGACTGTGTATGCACTCCTGAAATGCCTGTATATGAAGGCATAGATTTACCTCGTTGGCAGTAATATACTCACTAACTGTTGGCAAGTTATTACTTTGCAAAGAATCGAGGAATACCAAGAAACTAAGAATCTTATCGTATGCTGTTCGTTCGGCTTTATCCAATCGAGGATAATCCTTGAAGTCTTGCGAAAGATTAATCTCTTCGGGAATCCAAAAGTTATTCATTGCCTGACGATACCAATCACTAACCCATGAATATTTCATGTTGTTGAAGTCATTCAGATTGGTTGTATTACCGCCGATCATGCGTCTTAAACGCAAATCCACATCCCCTGAAGGGTTAAACAGGGTGTTTCGTTTTAGTTTATCTTCCATTGCTTTGAGAAGTTATGAATACTTCTTTTTTCTTTATCTATCATTAATAAATATATTTGTCTTCACTCCCTTTCATTCCTTTTCACTCTTGCTTACTCCTAAGAATATGTAATACTTTTTCATTGATTGATTATACCTTTCAGATGAAACGAACGTATTTTTCATTAAAAATGGAGGTACATTTTACCAAAAACGGAGGTACGTTTTACTAAAAATGGAGGTACGTTTTATTAAAAACGGAGGTACGTTTTTTCTCAATCTATTATACTTTTCATAACACGTTAGCTATTAGACAGTTACAACTGATGGTTGTTTATGACATAAATGTTTGTTTTTATGATGAGAATCATCCGTTAGATACAAATAAAATGTAAGTTATTTTCGGAAAGTTAAGATGCACAACTCTCACATTCCTCCACCTCTAATGACTTACTTCGAACGTAATAAATCGTCTTTACTCCGCTCTTCCAAGCCAATAAGTACAGGTTGAGCACCTGGCGCATGGTGAAGTCGTTGGTGATATATAGGTTCATACTCTGCGCCTGGTCAATATGACGCTGGCGAACACCAGATGCCTTTATGCTCCATTTCTGGTTGATTAGATATGCACTCTTATACATCCAGTAAGTTTCGTCAGATAGTTCTGGAGCAACGCGAGGGAGCATACTCCCTTTCTTTTCCTCCAAGAAGAATCGCTTCATAATAGGATCTAGTCCAGCCGTAGTTCCTGCAATGATACTGGTGCTACTGGTCGGTGCAACAGCCAATAGATAAGCATTGCGCATACCCTGTAAAGCCACTGTTTTGCGCACTTCTTTCCACTCATCACTATCGTAACCACGCTTGTCAAAGTATAGACCTGTTTGCCAGTCGCTACCCTCAAAGTACTGATAACTGCCCTTCTCTTTGGCTAGATTAGAGCTAGCAAGTATCGCCGAACGGTTGATAGTTTCGAACACTTTGTCCATAAATTGTAGGTGTTCTTCACTCTCCCACTTTATTCTTCTCTTAGCCAAAGCATGGTGATAACCGCTGATTCCGAGCCCTATTGAGCGATACTTCTGATTAGTTATTTCTGCATAAGGAACGGGATAGAAGTTAAGACTTATCACATTGTCTAAGGCGCGAACTATCGTTGCTACTTTCTCTCTCATCTGTTCTTCATCCTCCAAAGGAAGGCGACCTAAAGAAAGACTGGCTAGATTACAAACGACAAACTCACCCGGTTTGGTAGTTGTGACAACAATCGTTTCTCCGTCCTTCGTTTCGATAGTCTTCGATACAGTCTCTATAGGTGCCATGTTCTGCGCAATCTCCGTGCAGAGGTTAGAACAGTATATCATGCCCTTGTGGTGATTAGGGTTTGCGCGGTTAACTGTATCTCGATTGAATGTGAATGGAGTACCCGTCTCGACCGCAGAACGTAGAACCAATCGGATGATATCTTTGATACTTATAACACGACGCGTGAGTCTTTGGTCGTTGACACAATCGAGATACTTGCGTTCCCACTCCTCTCCGTAACAATCTTCAAGACAATATCCTTTGATGCGCATGATCTCATTTGGACAGAAAAGATACCAATTCTGATCCAAGTTCTCATCCGCCATCTTCCAGAAAAGGTCAGGATAACAAACAGCTGGGAAGATGTCATGTGCTTTCATGCGATCGTCTCCGTTATTCGTGCGAAGTTGTAAGAACTCTGGTAAGTCCTTATGCCATACATCCAAGTAAACCGCTACTGCACCTTGACGCATACCCAACTGATCTACCGCAACTGCTGTATCGTTAACAAGTCTCATCCAACGAATTACACCACCAGCAACGCCTTTGAATCCTCTGATATTACCTCCCGTGGCACGCACCTTACCAAAGTACATACCCATACCACCGCCGAATTTGCTTACTTGTGAGAAGTTATCCAAACTGCGATAAATACCATCAAGGCTGTCAGGAACGGTGTCGATGAAGCAACTTGATAGCTGATGATTAGGCTTGCGAGCGTTCGAAAGCGTTGGAGTTGCCATAGTAACTTCTAGCTTACTAAGCATGTCATAGATGCGATGAACCCACATGAGACGGTTCTCTTTCTGCTCTGGCATGGCAAGATGAAGGGCTATACCGAGATACATCTCCTGTACTCTCTCAATAGCTTTTCCCGCATAGTTCTTAATGACATAACGCTTTAGAAGAAGATCCAAACCCGAATAGTTCAATAGTTTGTTACGCTCTTCTTTGATAAAGGTAGCCGCTTCATTGATTTCCTCTTCAGTATAGTTCTGTAGGATATATTCACCATATAGACCTTCGGAAGTCATGTATTTCAACTTATTGTAGAAACCATCTATTCCAATTTCATCTTCCTGTTTCTTTATCTTCTGTTCAGCCCTATATGATAAGATGCGAGCCGATATCATCTCCCAGGCAGGAGCTTCAGGAGTGGTCAATTCTACGGCAGCTTTGATAAGAGTGTCTATAGCTTCTTTATGCGACATACCCGGTTTGCAAAGGTTAGCAAACTTCTCTTGAAGAGTCACCATACTATATACACGCTCTCGATACTCACGTGCCACGTCTTGCAGAACAGTGGTTAATTCGGTATCATCAGCCATTCGAGCGATGTCATTGATAGCCTTTCTCTGCTCGTTGCGTTGGTATCTAAAGAGGATGAAGTTCTTTGCTTCGTCATAATGACCGTGCATCATGAGATGCTTCTCCACCTGATTTTGAATCTCTTCAACGGTTCTTTGGTCTGGATTATCAATGATAATCTGCTCAACCTCAGCCACCATTGCGGCTATCTCTTCGTCCTTTATGGTCTTACCAGTGCTGATAAAACTCTTCTTAATGGCTATCGCTATCTTGTTATTATTATATCTTTCCGATTCGCCATTACGCTTTATAATGTCCATTATATCTATATATAAGTTTCCTATTTTTATCTACTTCTAATCGAATAAATAACTATTATGCCTTTGATAAACAATTATTTATCAAATAGTTACGTATTATTTGTATCTTTATTATTGGCAAAGTTACCAAAAAATAACGATAGATTGTTGTCTAAAATGGATATTTTTTAATCCTTATAAAGTTTTAATAATTATCGAATTAATCTATTTTCTGATGTGTTGGAAATAGTATTTTTCAGTAATTATAAGTCTTATCTCTATTGTCTCAAAACGTTTCTAATTGAAGATGTAATTATCTGTTATAAATTGAGAAAGTGTCTCTTTTATCCTTTTAAAAGCCTATGTATGATAGAGAAAACAGCTCTTTAAATTAGAGAAAGGCCTTTCTTATTTAGGAAAATAGACTAAAAATAGAATTTAAACAGATGAAAGGCAATATAAAAATAGATTATTTTTTATATTAAGAAATGCTCTCTTCTACCCTATTTGGGTGTTTTGAATAATAAAGATGAGTGTTTATAGTAAGAAAGAAGGGTATAAAGAAAGACTGTTCCAAATATTATCTATAATGTATCTAAACGATAGATTGATATTTAGAACAGCCTTTAGAGTATTATACTTTAGTTGGTTTTGCTTTAAAGGAGTGCCTGATAGCTCCTAAACCTATTATAATGAACGGAATACTAAGTATCTGTCCCATATCAATTGGAAGACCTGCTTCAAATGTTTCTTGCACCTCCTTGGTGTATTCAATGAAGAATCTAAAGGTGAAGATAAGCGTTAGGCAGAGACCGAAAAAGAGTCCTGTTCCCACTTTCTCAGGGTGGCGTCTATATATAAAGTATATGATTGCGAAGAAACAAATGTATGCTATCGCCTCATAGAGTTGCCCCGGGTGGCGTGGATAAGTATCAACTTTATAGAAGATAAACGCCCATGGCACATCAGTAACCTTACCGATTATCTCTGAATTCATAAGGTTTCCAAGACGAATAAAGGTCGCTGTGATCCCAGAAACAATCCCAAAGAAGTCGAGAACAACCCATGTTGGCATCTTCATACGGTGTATGTAAAGGGATAAACCAATGAGCATTCCAATGACACCACCGTGTGATGCGAGTCCTTGATAGCCTGAGAAAGTCCATGAACCATTAGCTAAATGCTTGATGGGGACGAACATTTCGATGAAATGATCCCATGAAGTAAGGAAGTATTCGGGCTCATAAAAGAGACAATGACCCAATCTTGCACCTGCAAGAATGCTTATGAACATGTAAAGGAAGAGTGGTTCAAACTTCTCATCAGGGTAATTATGGCGTTTATAAAGCCACTTCATCATGAAGAAGCCGAGTGCTAAACCAATCAACCAACACATTCCATACCATCGAATACCTGCTGAACCAATATGTATGAGATACTCGTCTGGTCTCCAAGCAATATAAAGTAACGTATTCATAGTGATGTGTGTTATTGCTTATACATTGAATCGGAAGTGCATGATATCACCATCTTGTACAACATACTCCTTACCTTCTATGCCTAGTTTACCTGCTTCTCTGATAGCTGCCTCAGAGCCATATTTAATGTAATCTTCGTATTTGATGACCTCAGCACGTATGAATCCCTTTTCAAAGTCGGTGTGAATAACACCTGCACATTGTGGTGCTTTCCATCCTTTATGGAATGTCCATGCCTTCACCTCCATCTCTCCTGCAGTGATGAAAGTCTGTAAGTTGAGGAGATGATAAGCCTTATTGATAAGACGATTCACACCACTTTCTTCCAAACCAAGCTCTTCGAGAAACATTTGCTTATCCTCATAACTATCAAGAGAAGCGATGTCTTCCTCTGTCTTAGCAGCTATAACCATTGCTTCAGCTCCCTCTTCAGTAGCAATCTTCTCAATCTGTTTGCTGTATTCATTGCCTGTCTTTGCGCTAGACTCATCTACATTGCAAACATAAAGGACTGGCTTAGTGGTTAAAAGGAAGAGATCGTGTGCTGCTTGTTGCTCTTCTTTGCTTTCGAACTCAACGCTACGTGCATTCTTACCCTGCTCTAGTACTCCCTTATAAGCTTCTAGTACAGATACAAGAATCTTAGCATCTTTATTGCCAGTAGCTGCTATCTTTTGTTGTTTTGCGAGTTGTGACTCTATCGTTTCAAGGTCTTTTAACTGCAACTCAGTATCAATAATTTCTTTATCTTCTATTGGATTAACAGCCATACCACCTTCTCTTACAACGTTATCATCCTCAAAACAACGAATAACATGTATGATGGCGTCACATTCACGGATGTTACCAAGGAACTTATTACCGAGTCCTTCACCCTTAGAAGCACCCTTTACAAGCCCTGCAATATCAACAATCTCGCAGGTAGCAGGAACGATTCTTCCTGGGTGAACAATCTCTGCTAACTTATTGAGGCGTTCGTCTGGAACGCTAATTACACCGAGATTCGGTTCGATAGTACAGAATGGGAAGTTAGCTGCCTGTGCTTTGGCACTGCTTAGACAGTTGAAAAGAGTAGACTTACCAACGTTTGGTAGTCCTACTATACCACATTTTAATGCCATGTTCTAATAAACGTTTATATCTTTGATGCAAAAGTACATAATTAATTCGAGACTAGCAAATAGGTAGTAATTGATAGGTTAGTAATGGTGTTAGAGCTGGTATTTTAAGATAAAAGAAAAGACGATGATAATTGACTATCATCGTCTTTTCTTTTATTAAGGTATGATCTTTACTTTTCGAAAGCTTGTGATTCAGCTGTCGCAATAATACTTTCTTTGTCCATCTTTTGTGAATGAGAGATACCCGAGAGATCGAATTCATCAGCCTTAGAATCTTCTTCCTGTTGGAAAGAAGCATTTTCTTTTGTCTTCTTATTGTCTGCGGCGGATGTTTTCTCATCGAATACTTCTGTATAGAAAGGCGTTTCCTGCTTTTCTTTTTCTGTATCTGAGCTTACGATAAAACTCATGTCTTGCGATGTTTCAGGTACATTTAAGACTGGTTCTTCCTCCATCTTTGTGCGATTAGCCTTAGCTGAAAAGATCTCTTCAATGAACTGTGGTTCACGACGAAGACGCTGAAGAGTGAGTTTAGCAGCCTCTTGTTGTCCTTCTTTCTTTGAGTATCCACGACCCTCACCACATGCAATCTCTTCCATAAAGACTTGGAAGTGGAAGGTAGGACTGCCTTGTTTGTCCTTCTCATGTTCGATGAGTCGGAACTCCATATTGACCTTATTCTTCTGGCTCCATTCGATGAGCTTTGACTTAAAGTTTACTTCTTTATATGCCACCTTATCTATATTAATGAGTTCACCAAGAATCTGTTTTCTCATAAACTCCATACAAGCATTGTAGCCATGATCAAGATAAAGTGCCCCAACAAGTGCTTCAAATGCATTTCCTCCCATATAACTATTGTGAGAAGAAGAGTGCCCATTAGAGAGAATCAATTGATTGATTCCCATCTCTTTAGCCAATCTGTTGAGTGTATCACGTTGTACTATCTTGGAGCGTGTATTGGTAAGGAAGCCTTCACGCTTATATGGGAAATGCTCGTAAACAATGTCGCCAACAATAGCATCAAGTATTGCATCGCCGAGAAACTCGAGTCGTTCATTGTTTACAGGCTTTCCCTTTGCATTACGACGTGCTATACTCTTGTGCAAAAGAGCAGTCTTGTAATAATCGATATTGTGGGGAATAAAGCCAATGATATGGTACAAAGACAAATAAAGCTCCTTCTCCTTGCGGAAAGGGAGCTTTATTCTATCAACTATATTATTCAGCATATTTCTTGAATATGACACAAGCGTTGTGACCACCAAAGCCGAAGGTGTTGCTGAGTGCAGCACGAACTTCACGTTTCTGAGCTTTGTTGAACGTGAAATTTAAGTTGTAATCCAGCTCTGGATCATTATCATTTTCTTCGTGATTGATAGTTGGAGGAACTATATCATTCTGCACTGATAATACACAAGCCATGGCTTCTACAGCACCAGCGGCACCGAGTAAGTGACCTGTCATACTCTTTGTAGAAGAGATGTTGAGCTTGTAAGCAGCTTCACCAAACAATTCCTTGATTGCTTTCGCTTCTGAGATATCACCAACATGAGTAGAAGTACCATGTACGTTGATATAGTCTATATCCTCTGGATTCAAGTGAGCATCATTTAAAGCTGCCTTCATGACGAGTTTAGCACCAAGTCCCTCTGGGTGAGATGCAGTAATATGATGAGCATCAGCAGACTCACCTTCACCAACCATCTCTGCATAGATCTTAGCACCACGAGCCTTTGCATGCTCTAATTCTTCGAGTATCAAGCAACCAGCACCCTCTCCCATTACGAAACCATCACGGCTTGCAGAGAATGGACGAGATGCATGTTCTGGATCATCATTGCGTGTTGAAAGTGCATGCATAGCATTGAAACCACCTACGCCACAAGCACAGATGGCAGCTTCTGCACCACCACTAACAATGATGTCAGCCTTTCCTAAACGAATCTGGTTAAATGCTGAGGCTAATGCGTTAGTAGAAGAAGCACATGCAGATGTCGTTGTGTAGTTAGGACCATGGAATCCAAAGTGGATTGAAATCTGTCCTGCTGCGATATCAGCAATCATCTTTGGGATAAAGAATGGATTGAATTTAGGACCATTCTCTGGGTGTTGTGCATAATAGCTAACCTCGTCTTCAAAGGTTTTGATACCACCAAT
>ERZ773008.608-NODE-608-length-26470-cov-6.027144_pt1 | contig 26470 bp, 26 predicted proteins | sample MGYA00580664_ERZ773008 | MGnify/ENA primary metagenome ERZ773008 (study PRJEB29015, sample SAMEA2738016) | human oral metagenome | biome: human oral; feature: human-associated habitat; material: dental | place: China | collected 2048 ... | reverse complement strand
GCACGCTACGATTCACTAAAATAGTGATATGAAAATAAACACGGTGACCGGTTTTCACAAGCCCCTTGAGGGGCTTGTGAAGTATAGGCCTTATAGGGGAGGGGAGCCTAAAAACCGCATGTTTTAGGTGCGGATGTTATTGTTTATTTTTATGCGTTTTTCACCGGAATTTCTGCCAATAATTTCGTGATTAACGACCAATAAATTTGCACGGCAGGGATATGGACTTTTTCATCCGGCGAATGGGCGTTTTTAATGGTTGGACCGATGGATACCATATCCATATTCGGATAGATTTTCTTCAACAAGCCACATTCCAAACCGGCATGAATAACTTTAATTGCCGGCTCATAACCTAAAACCTCAGCATAGATTTTATGGGTTAAATCCACAATTTCAGAATGTGCTTGTGGTTCCCAGCCCGGATAATTGCCGGCAAATTCTACGTTTGCGCCGCTTAATGTTGCCAATGATTTTAACATCGCAGCCACATATTCTTTACCGCTTTCAATTAAAGAACGCACTAAAATCGTGGCTTTCACTTGTGCCTCTTCCGTTTTTAGCACACCGACACTCAATGACGTTTCCACCACATTGTCTAACACATCGCTATTGCGAATCACGCCGTTCGGTAACACATTCAACAAATGAATAAGACGTTGGCTGTCGGCGACAGAGAAGATTTGTGTCGCTTTTTCGGCGGCTTGTAATGTCAATGTGAGGTTCGGTTCAATTAATGCCAGCTCGGTTTTTAATAAAACGTTGAAATTTTCCACCGCACTTTTTAACGTGGTGACATCGCCGTCAAAGGCTAATGTCGCAAACGCTTCACGCGGAATCGCATTGCGCACGGAACCGCCGCGAATATCGCTCAAGGCAAAGACAAAGTGCGGTTGATTTTGTGAAAATTCCGCTAAGAATCGCGCCATGACTTTAATGGCGTTGGCGCGTCCGGTGTGAATGTCGCAACCGGAATGGCCGCCGCGCAAGCCTTTTAACACCAGCTGATAACTGTGTGCGAAGGCATTATTTTCATATTGAATTGGGAAAAGGATGTTCGCATTTTCACCGCCGGCACAGCCGACATAAATTTCCCCATTTTCTTCGGTGTCGGTATTGATCATGATTTCACTTTGTAACCAATTGGCGCGTAAGCCAAGGGCACCTTCCATGCCGCGTTCTTCGGTCATGGTGAGTAACACTTCCAAATCCGGATGAGCGATATCGTCGCTGTCTAAAATGGCTAAAGTAGATGCCATGCCGATGCCGTTATCGGCACCTAATGTGGTGTTGGTGGCGTGAACCCATTCACCGTCAATGTAAGGCAAAATCGGGTCGGTAGCGAAGTTATGGTGGCTGCCTTCATTGGCTTGCGGCACCATGTCTAAATGGGCTTGTAAGGCAACTTTTTTGCGGTTTTCCATCCCTTTGGTGGCAGGTTTGCGGATTAAAACGTTGCCCGCCTCGTCACGCTCTGCATAAAATCCTTTGCCTTTTGCCCAATTAACAATAAATTCCGCCAGTTCATTTTCTTGATAGGACGGGTGCGGAATGGCACAAATTTGATCGAACCATTTCCATAATGAAGTTGGGTTGAGTTGTTGTATTTCTGACATATTTCCTCCTTAAAAATGAGTGAAAATAATAGCATAAAATGCCATTTCAGGTTATCCTAACGCCATTTTATTTCTTGGGCTATGCGCCACAAAAATCCTGAAAGGTGACATTTATGAGTGAAAAATACGTTGTGACGTGGGATATGTTTCATATGCACGCACGAAAATTATCCGAACGTTTGCTTCCTGCTTCTCAATGGAAAGGCGTGATTGCCGTAAGTCGTGGCGGTTTATTCCCGGCTGCGGTGCTTGCGCGCGAATTAGGTATTCGTCATGTGGAAACCGTGTGTATCGCCAGCTATAACCATGATAAGCAAGGTGAATTACAGGTATTACACGCTGCACAAACAGACAATGGCGGCGAAGGTTTTATCGTTATTGATGATTTAGTGGATACCGGCAACACCGCCCGCGCCATTCGAGAAATGTATCCGAATGCACGTTTCGTAACGGTTTTTGCGAAACCGGCCGGTGCAGAATTGGTGGATGATTATGTGGTGGATATTCCGCAAAATACATGGATCGAACAACCTTGGGATATGGGAATTTGCTTCGTTCCGCCATTGGCTCGAAAATAATGTAAAAAGCCACCGCACTTTTTATCAATCGCGCTTGATCGTTTGGTCTATTGAATGCGCTGTATAAAGCCCGCCGATTAGCCTTATGCTAAAAAGTGGGTTTTTATTTTTAATTACAAAGAAAGAATGTTAAAGGTTGCAATGATGATATGGAACTCATGCCGAAAGATTAAAACAGAAACGACGCTTTTTTCTCTCTATCGCCCGTCTTCCATCAAAACGCTGTCGATGTTGACCGCACTTTTCTGTGTTATGCCTTTGGCTTTTGCTGCGCAAGGGGATAATTTGTCAAAAATTCATCAGCAAATTAAACAGCAAGAACAAAAAATTGCCGGACAGAAAGCCGAGCAGCAAAAGTTGCAATCCACGCTAAAACATCAAGAGAATCAGATTAATAACGTGATTGGTAAATTACGTCAAACGGAATCGGATTTAAAAGAAATTCGCAAAAATATCAGTGATACCGATAGACAAATCAAACAATTACAAAAACAAGAAAAAGAACAAAAAGCCAAATTGGCGAAGCAGTTGGATTCTGCCTATCGTTCCGGCACGAATCCCTCGGTGGCGGAGAGAATGCTGTCCGATAAAGGGCAAAATGCGGAACGCATGAAAGCCTATTATGCCCATTTGAATCAAGTGCGAATGGCATTAATTGAGGATTTAAAGCAGACGCAGGAACAACTGGCGAAACAAAAAGCCGCCATTGCAGAACAACATAAAGAGCAACAAACACAGCTTGCCGATCAGAAAAAGCAACAACAAGAATTGCAAAAAGTGCAAAAGGAACGACAAAGCACGCTGAACCAACTGAATCAAAACTTAACGCGTGATGAAAATAAATTAGAAGCGCTGAAAGCCAACGAAAATGCGTTGCGCCAAGAAATCCAGCGTGCGGAACAAGTGGCGCGTCAGCAAGAACAACGTGAGCGTGAGGCGTTAGCACAGAAAAAACAGGCGGAAGAAACGAAAAATCACAAGCCTTATCAACCAACAGCGCAAGAGCGCCAACTGCTGAATAGTACTGCCGGGTTGGGTACACCGAAAAAACAATATGGTTTTCCGGTGGTGGGCAAAGTCGTGAACAATTTTGGTTCAACTCAAATGGGCGAGTTACGCTGGAAAGGTATCGTGATTGCGGCGGGCGCCGGTACACCGGTGAAAGCCATTGCTGACGGGCGGGTGATCCTTGCCAACTGGCTACAAGGTTACGGCTTAATGGTGATCGTGAAACACGGTGAGAGCGATTTGAGTTTGTATGGCTATAACCAATCTGTCGCGGTGAAAGAAGGACAGCTCGTGAAAGCCGGCCAAAAAATCAGTGAAGTGGGCAATAGCGGCGGTCAATCGAAAAGCGGATTGTATTTTGAGATTCGTCGCAAAGGTGTGGCAGTGAATCCGTTAGGTTGGTTGCGATGACCTTGGCAATCAAAAAAACGTTGTTGTTGACGACCGCACTTTTTGGGGCAACCTTTGCGCATTCCGCTAAACTTGCCATAGTGATTGATGATTTAGGCTATCACGCAAAAGAAGACGAACAAATTTTGGCAATGCCGAAAGCCGTGTCGGTGGCGATTATCCCGGCTGCGCCTTACGCCAAACAACGTAACCAACAGGCGTTCCAACAAGGGCGCGATATTCTCATTCATATGCCCATGGAAACCGTATCTAAAATGAAAATTGAAGACGGCGGGTTGCATTTAGGAATGTCGCAAGGGGAGGTGAATCACCGCGTTCAAACCGCTCACAATATTGTTTCCAACGCCATTGGGATGAACAATCATATGGGCAGCGCCGCCACGGCAGATGGGCCGTTAATGACCAAATTAATGACCGCACTTCGTGAGCGTCATTTGGCTTTTCTCGACAGTCGCACCATCGGCCGCAGTGTGGCAGGTAAAATTGCGAAAGAACAAGGCGTGCGGACGTTAGATCGGCACATCTTTTTAGACGATAGCGACGCATTTGCTGATGTGCAACGACAATTTCAAGCCGCCGTGCAATATGCGCAGAAACACGGTATCGCCATTGCTATCGGGCATCCGCGTAAAAATACCATTGCCGTCTTGCAAGCGGGCATCGCCAATTTGCCGGCGGACGTGCAGCTTGTTTCTATGGGCAGTTTGTGGCGAAATGAAAAAGTCGCCCCGCCGAAACCTTTTATGCTTCTCTTTAGCGAAATGCCTGCGCCTACCTCCATTCCACCTTATACCGCAGTGCCATTGTTGCGTGGCGTGCCTTAGTCTTTTCGGTTGGTTAGACAGATGCTTTAGAAAGTTTCTGTAATAGTCTGTCCATCGCACGATAGCCCAAGGCTTCGGCTAAGTGTCGCTGGTGAATTTGCTTTTCCCCTTCTAAATCCGCAATGGTGCGGGAAACTTTCAGTATGCGGTGGTATGCCCGCACAGACAGCCCAAGTTTGGTCAGCGCATTTTCTAAAAATAACGCATCTTTCTCTTCCAGTTTGCAATCTCGTTCAATTTCTTTGCTGGTTAAATGGGCGTTAATTTTGCCGGCACGTTGTAGTTGAATGGCACGGGCGGTTAAGACTTTCTCTCTCACTATGGCACTGGATTCGCCACGATCACCGCTATTTTGCAGGCTACCTTGCGGCAGCAAGGGCACCTCAATGGACAAATCGAAACGATCTAAAAACGGGCCGGAGAGGCGATTTAAATAGCGCATGATTTGTTGTGGCGATGTGCGGTTATGGGTACCTTGATAATGCCCTGTCGGGCTGGGATTCATGGCGGCAATCAGCTGAAATCTTGCCGGAAATTGAATCTTGGCATTGGCGCGAGAGATGATGATTTCACCACTTTCTAACGGCTGGCGGAGGGCGTCCAACACCTTGCGTTCGAATTCAGGCAATTCATCCAAAAACAACACGCCATTGTGTGCAAGGGAAATTTCCCCAGGCTTTGGAATCGAACCACTGTCAAAGTTACAAATAAGTGGCATAATCGGCAAAACTTAGAACGATAGAATAAGGCTTTAGCCTATTTTTTTACACTTAGAAGATACTATTTAATGACACAAAAGCTATAAATAACTGTCAAAATATATTAAAAGATACCAATAAAGGTCAAATTATTCATGAAAACAGAATCCACTTTCCAACAGGTTCGTAAAATAAAACCAACACGCCTTAGCGTATCAGGTTTACTCCCTTTTAAAGATGGAGTAAGCATTCCTTACGAATCTACGCTTGAGCGAGATCTCTTGCTTTATTTTACTTATATGCCTGCGGTAGAGGAAATCATTTCTCAACCTGTTCGCATTCTGTTTGTGAAAAATAGAATGACTTATCCTTACACGCCTGATTTCTTTATTCGTTTCAATGATGGACGACCATCGCTTTTGATTGAGGTAAAACCGAAATCAAAATGGCAAGAACATTGGCGTGATTGGAAAGAAAAATGGAAAGCGGCAATGGCATTTTGTAAAAAGAACGAGTGCATCTTCCATGTTTATGATGAAGATAAAATTCGTCATCTTGCATTATTCAACATTAACGCGGTTCAACGTTATAAGCGATTACAGTGCGATCCAGAAGATATTGAAGCGGTACTCACCCAAGTTAAGTTACACGGCAATACAACAATAGATTTTCTGCTCTCTCGATTATTTACAGGCTCACTTTATCGAACCAAAGGATTACAGATTATCTATCACTTATTGGCAACCAAGCAACTGACTTGCAACTGGTTTGAGCCATTATCTGAATTTACCGAAGTTTGGGGGTATTCAAATGACTAAGGGATTTATTCATACACGCTATCACGGTCGATTAGAGCGTGGTCGTCTCATTTTGCAAAAAGGCAATGTTTATGTAAATCGCGAAGATGGTGAACAATATGAGCTGATTGAGTATTTAGATGAAGATGCACAAGTAATGATCCGAAATCTTCATACGCGCCAAAGTAAGATTGTCAGTATTCATCAGCTTGAGAATTTAAAAGTGAATGAACGCGAAGATGTTTCTGTTGATTTAAGTGCAATCAGTGACGAATACTGGGAAAAAGCGTTAGAAAAATATGAAATGATTAAACCGTTGCTTAATTACGAGCAACATTGTCCTGCTTCTGTAAAAGAACGAGCAAAAGAAGTCGGTGTGAGTGATCGAAGTTTATATCGTTGGATTCAAGCATACAACTCTCTCGGCTCCATCGCTGGTTTAGTAAGTCGCAAGCGTGGCTGGGCGGAAGGTAATTCACGTTTAAGTAAAGAGCAAGATGAATTGGTAACAGCGGTTATCAATGAGTTTTATCTACATAAACAACGCCCAACGATTGAGCAAACGATCCGTGAAGTACAACGTGTCGCCAGTCAAAAAGGACTTGATAGCCCAAGTCGTCGCACAATCCGACAACGTATTTTGCGTATTTCAGAAGAAGAAAGATTGCGTAAACGCGGGCAGAAAGAGAAAGCGAAAAATAAATTTACGCCGAAGCCAAACAGTTTCCCTAACGTAGATTTTCCTTTAAGTGTTATTCAAATCGACCATACGCCTGTTGATTTAATTATCGTGGATAACCAGTATCGTAAGCCGATTGGCAGACCTTATTTAACATTGGCAATGGATGTATATAGCCGAATGATTACTGGGTACTATCTATCGCTTGATGCACCGTCGGTAACATCGGTTGCAATGTGTATTGCTCGCAGCATTTTGCCGAAAGAGCGACTGTTACTAGATCATAATGTAAAAGGTGAGTGGGCGGTATTCGGTTATCCGAATAAAATTCATGTTGATAATGGTGCAGATTTCCGCTCGCTTGATTTATCAAAATCTTGTGAGGCACACGGTATAGCCCTTGAGTTCCGCCCTGTTGGTCGTCCTGAGTTCGGCGGACATATTGAGCGTGTAATCGGTACGTTTATGAAAGAAGTTCACGGTTTGAGCGGTACAACATTCTCTAACACGAAAGAGAAAGATACTTATCAATCGGAAGCTGAAGCCGTGATGACCTTAGATGAATTTGAAACATGGCTAGTTAACTACATTGTAAACGTGTATCACAAACGGACTCACTCTGCTTTAGGTATGTCGCCTGTTCAAAAATGGAAATTAGGGATTTTTGGTGATAAAGATCACGTTGGTTGTGGTTGTCCGCAACTGCCTGTTAATGAACAAACGTTATTACTTGATTTCTTACCAAGCGAAAAACGAACTATTCAGCATAATGGCGTAACGATTGATGGTTTACGTTACTACGATGTGGCACTTAATATGTACATCAATGATTCCGATGAAAGCGGTAAGAGCAAGGAATTTTTATTCCGTCGTGACCCTCGTAATATCGGCAGGATTTGGTTCTATGATCCGAAGTTGAAACGTTATTTCCCGATTCCGTTTGCCGACCAGTCTTTACCTGATATGAGCATTTGGGAATACAAACAGGTTCGTCAGTTCTTGAAAGATAAAGATGAAAAACTCATTCACTCGCAGCAGATCCACGATGCATTAACTGAAATGCGTGAATTGGTTGAACAGTCTGCACTGCGGACGAAGAAAGCTCGCAGACTGGCTCAACGGCAGAAAGTCCACGCGAAAAGTAAGGTAGTGATCCCAACAAGTTTACCCGAAAGCAAACCAACAGAAACAGTCAAAACACCTGCTTCTAACTTGTTTTTAGATAATGATTTCACATTTGGGGAGATTGAGTAATGGAAAAGAAATATGAGTATGTTCACGAAAAATTCCGTCATTTAGTTACCGCAAGCAATCAGGAACGGATTGAGTTTTTAGATGAACCCCGCTGGGTTGGTTATGCTGTTGCAAATAAGATTATTGATAATCTGGTTTCTTTGATGAATAAGCCAAAACGCCCTCGTATGTTCAATTTATTGGTAGTCGGTGATTCTAATAATGGTAAAACGACGCTTATTCGACATTTTTATGATTTGTACGGCATACCTTTTGTAGATAGTCAATCGGACGGCATACGCCCCATTATTTTGGCAGAAGCGCCACCGAGTGCAAATGAAAAAGAGCTTTATATCTCGTTGCTGGAACGTTTCTATGTACCTTACCGACCAACGGATAGCGTAGCTAAATTACGTTACCAGACGATTCACTTATTCCGTGAATATAAGGTGAAAATACTGATTATTGACGAATTTCATTCGTTGCTTGTAGGAACACCACGCTTGCAACGCCAAGTGATGAATGCGATTAAAATGTTATGTAATGAGTTGCAGATTCCGATTGTAGGCGTAGGCACAAAAGATGCAATTCGTGTTTTACACACCGATCCGCAACACGCCAGCCGCTTTGATGTTGCTGAATTGCCAACATGGAAATTGGATAAGGATTTTCAAAAGCTACTCTTCCAATTTCAAGGTATTTTGCCATTGAAGAAATGTTCTAATCTGCAATCGCCAGAGTTAGCAACCAAAATCCATACGATTTCAGGGGGTAACTTAGGTAACGTGCATCGTTTATTAACCGCGTGCGCTGTTGAAGCGATTACAACAGGCACAGAACAAATTACATTAGACATTATTGAGCATAACTCATGGGTACAACCAACGCAGGGCTTACGAAAAATTATCGGATAAAATCAGGGATTATTAGAACGCCACTCTATCCGAATGAAAGCATCAGTTCGTGGCTTATTCGTGCTGCTTTAGATTGTGGTACAGAGCCGATTACATTTACAGGGTTTTATTGGGATAAGTGGCGATTATGGACCTATGATTTAGATAGAGGATTTGAGCCGATAACACCACAGATTTATGAAGATATTACAGCATTATCACTTAATCAGCAGGTAAACTTAACCAGTCATTCGCTTTATTCCGTATTGAAACCGATTAACGGAGAAAGCACCCTTATTAAAGGTCAAGCGAAGTGGGTGATTTCAAGAGGTTCACGCAATCGCTCATTCCGAGTCGGTCAATCTTATTGCCCTTATTGCTTAGAGGAAACGCCTTATTTGCGTAATGAATGGCGTTTTGCATGGCACTTTGGTTGTTTGAAACATCAAGTTTTACTTGAATCTAAATGCCCTTGTTGTGGCGAAATGTATCAACCGCATTTGCTTTCAGTAGAGAAACGACAACTAAACTACTGTCATCAATGCGGTGAGAAATTACAGGTCGTTACAACACCGCTTAATGAAGCAGAAATCGCAACGATGGAAACACTTGATAACGTGTTTACGACTAATTCAGGTGAATGTTTTGGAAAACGTATGGATGCACAAATATACTTTGCTATATTGCGTTACTTCATCAATCTTATTCGGCGTGTAGCGGTTGCAAAATCCACCCACGCTTTTGCTAGATTTGTGGAACAATGCGGTATCTCGCAAGCGGAAATATGTCAAACCAAAACCGCCCTTGCGTTTGAGCAGCTTCCTGTTGAAGAGCGCAAGAATCTACTGGTAAACGCGATTAAAATCCTAAAATTATCCAGTAAGGATTTCATTCAAGCTATTCAGCAAAGCTGTATAACACAAAAGGCATTAGCCTTTGAAAAGTACCCTACGGAGCTTGATACACTCTTTAAATATGCACTAGAAGGCAAAACTGTAAGCCGTAAAACAATAACCAATAAACCCAAGACCGATTCTGTTTTAAGTCTAAACCGTCAATGGGAACGCTTAAAACGGCAGTTAAAAATCGCAGCATGAAAATCACCAAAATTCGCTCTCAAAAGAGAAATAGTTGCTCTATTTGTGGCAAAGCTCAAGTTACACGCAAGTTCCAAGAGGAATATTATTGCGCGAATTGCTACGCGCAATGGTTTCAGAAAAAAACTTGTAAGCGATGCGGACAACTCAAACGTATTCATCGCGAGGGCGAACTTTGTCTTGAGTGTGAGAAATTAACAGATTGCATACGCTGCGGTAAAGAAGCAGGTACATTTGAAATCGGCATGATAAGTCGTTACGGTGCGGTGTGTGGTTCTTGCACTCGTTATTTCCGAGAGGAAATAGAATGTTCAGAATGTGGTAAAATGACACGCGATAGATACCGTTCACCAGTAACAAATGAATCTGTCTGTTTGCAGTGCTATCGTCGATATACTTTTGCAACTTGTAAGAATTGTCGCCGTTATCGCAAGGTTCACAATCAAGAGAAACAATTATGCAAGAAATGTGACGAACAGTTACTTTCCACTTGCCCGAAATGTAAAAGTGAAATGCCATCTGGTTACGGTAATGTTTGCCCTGATTGCGCAAGACGAAGTTTATTGTTCAATATGATTCGTCTGAATGGACATATCTTGCGTAATAAAGCAGTTAAAACCGCCTACAAGAAGTTCATTTTCTGGTATATGCGAAAATGCGGTATCAGTGTCGCTTTGCACAAAGGGACAGATTTTATGCGGTTCTTCATTGATTGTGATGAAATTTGGCAACAAATCCCTGATTATGCAGAGCTAGTTACACACTTTAAACCGAATAGATTACGCGCCAATTTAACGGTGTTACGTTGGTTGCTTGATACTAATCAGATTATTGTTGATGAAGCGTTAAAAGATGATTTAGCGGAATTAGAACGCATACAAGCCCTCTTTAACAAACTTAAAGAGTCCGTGCCTTGTATTGCAAGCTATTATCAGAAATTGCAACGGCGATGTGATGAGGGGAAAACTTCACTTAAATCAGTACGATTAGCCTTACAGCCAGTAATAGACTTAGTCAGCGCTAACGAGATTACGGACTACCCGACACAAGACCAGCTAAACCAGTATCTTGTGGAAAAGTCAGGTCAAACGGCAGCTATAACAGGTTTTATCAATCATTTAAAATCGGAGTACCACCGAGAGCTTGAAATCGATCGTAAGCTGATTCAACAAATTAAGACTAAACAACTTAAAAAACATTGTTCTCAAAGGCTAGTTGAACTCTATAAAAAGTTGGAGCTTACTGAAAACGAAAAAATAGAATTAATTTATGTGGTGCTATACAGTCTGCATAGTACAGAGGTCAAAAAACCTAAACGAGACAATATCTTACTAGTTAATGGTGTAGCCTACTACCGTAGCGAAGATAAGGATTATTTCCTACCGCAAGATATCTATCAGCGCATAAAACCGCAGTTTTTGTAAGAAAAAATTTTATTTTTGCGATCTCGCTCGAAAAATTGAAATGGATTTCTCGACAGAAATTGCTCGACTGCTAAAGTAGCGCCCAGTTATCAACCATCAAACTAACTGGAGCTTATATGAACAATATAAACAACGAATCTACTTTGTCTCTTAAACAACAATTCAAGCTATGGCTTGAACAAGAACAAAAAGATGATGGAATGATCGCCTTTGCAACGATTCCGCATATTTTAAGGCGGTTTGATAGCTGTTTAGCTATCATCAAAGGCAATCAACTTGAAAAACGTTATCTACGTGAGTGGCGTGAGGCTTTCCGCATAGATAGAAAACTTTTTAATTAAAGCTACCATGGCTGCTCATGTGGAATATTAAGCAGCCATTTAGCTTTCACTTAGAAAATGTATTTACGAGCTATAAATCTCACTAATAATTTTGTCAATTTCATTGTAACTAACTTTCTGTAATGGTTCAAAATCCTGCAACATCGCAAAGACACATTTAATGTGTTAAACACATCTGTTTCGCTTCAAACATCATTAGTGACAAATTCCCTAGCACCGAATGAGACCCTAAATATTTGACATCATCTTCAAATATGGAGATAATTATTCTAATTGGTAGACGGAGGGAATATGACATATCCAGGTGGAAAAGGTAAATGTTTCCAAAAAATCATTAACTTAATGCCTCCGCATGACGTATATATTGAAACTCATCTTGGTAGTGGTGCAGTACTGCGAAATAAAAAACCAGCACTAAAAAATATTGGAATAGATCTAGATTCTGATGTTATTCAATCATGGAGTGGTTATTCTCCTGAAAATCATAAGTTTTTTAATAATGATGCATTGACGTTTCTAACTAAGTACCTGTTTACTGGGAAAGAGTTAGTATATTGTGATCCTCCATATGTTCTTTCAACTAGAAGAAGACAAAAAATATATAAATATGAATACACTGATGAGCAGCATGGGGAGTTATTGGATTTATTATGCAAAATCCCTTGCATGGTTATGATTTCTGGATATGAAAATGAGTTATATGACGAGAAATTATCACTTTGGAGAAAAGAAAAATTTTTTTCTAAAACTCATAATGGAGTGAGAGAGGAATGTGTGTGGCTTAATTTCCCCCCTGCTGACAAACTACATGATGCTTCTTTTTTAGGAGCTAATTTTCGAGAAAGATATACTATCAAAAAACGCCTTAATCGTTTGATTCAAAAATTTGAGTTAATGGATCCGATTGAGCGAGATTATATTTTGGAAATACTTAATAAAAAATATATCTAAAGTAGGTTTATAAAAATGAAACAAATAGCAGCTGTTTTTTCAGATAGTTCTTGTATGCAGTTATTATCCCTCCCCGCCCCAGAGAATGAGGTTCTTCCAGGTGTGGTTTGGGGGAAAATTGAACAATTTCCTTCTCCAGCCTATTGGTATTACCGAGTATTATCTAACCGAGAATTAAATAACACTCCCAAATACCGGCTGGGAGAATCATTTATTGAAGAAGTATGCGCTTGTCTTTTAGGTGGGTATGGTATACCTGCATATGTTGGTTTAGCAGCGTTTCATTACCTAAAATCTCAGAATGTATTTTCTGATATGCCAACAGATAAAGAAGTCATTTTTAACTTACTTTCTAACCCATTAGAAATTAATGGTAAAAAAGTTAAATATCGTTTTGCAAAACAAAAATCATATTATCTTGCTGAAGCTCTAAAATTTCTGAAAGAAACCAGCCCTCGATTTGACAGTGGTAAACAATTAAGAAATTGGCTATTACAAATACAAGGAATTGGTTATAAAACGGCGTCTTGGATAACAAGAAATTGGCTTGATGCTGATGATGTCGCTATCTTAGATGTCCATATATTAAGAGCAGGAAGGATAGCTAAGTTTTTTGACACTAATTTAACAGTTGAGAAAAATTATTTAAAGCTAGAGGAGCAGTTTTTAGAATTTGCTCAAGCACTTGGGGTGCGTACTTCAGAATTGGATGCTACTATTTGGTATGATATGATGCTAACAACAAATATATTTAGAAAAAGAAAGAATACTCAGGCATTATCGTGGGACAGGATTTCTACCGAAAATAGCAACTCCTACTCCAAACAAATTAGATTGTTCTGATAATTTGCTTACCCATGGCTCACCAGTAATTCCTAGGGGGCAGAATGACATGTTAAGGTATGTAGCAGCCATATGTAATCCACATAGTAGGATGCCTGAATCTCTCCAAATTAAACTATCTGGGTTATTATATTTAGCAGCTGTTTTCCCGTATTCAGCTCCCAGTAATACTATTGTTCCATCTTGAACATCCACTATGGTGCTTACCTCTTTTCTTATCGTATTTACATCAATTTCTGATTGAACAGCATTCAGAGTAAAGCTAAAAGGGTCAAATCTTAACAAATTTTTGTGGAGATTCGATATTAAGAAGATATGAATAGGATGTATCGCTCCTGCTGATGGAATGGGCCTTTTGGATAATAAAAAACCATATTCACTGTTAGATAAAGACTTCACGATATTAGTTAGGTATAAAATATTAGCAATATCTTTAAGTTGTATCTCTGAAAAAGTATAATTAGAACATCTATTAAGAATTACTTTCTGAAAGTCAATTTTTTCTTCAATTTCCACATATTGATAGAGTGAATATGCAGTTTCTTCATCCCAAGTAATTGGCATATAAGGAATAATAGTTTTTTTGGGGATGGGTATGCCTAAATCAGTCCATTTTTTCATAAATATGACTCCATACCTCAAAATATTTATTACACCCTCTACACTTACCGCAGGCTATATTAGACTTATGACAGCTGTGTGCCCACGAGAGAAATGATTTTGGAACCCCAGAGGTTATTATTAATTCCTCCGTTGTCAAATGAATAGCTGGAGCTTTTATCCTTATGCGTCCTTCTTGCATACTCACAAGATGATCCATTGCATCTATAAATTCTGGACTACCATCAATGTGATAACTATCAGATTTCACGCTACCTATCCATAACTCATCTATATTTAATGAGATTGCTTTCATCACTGCTAATGTTATTAACATTTGATTCCTATAAGGCCACCAATCGGTAGATGGGGCATTTACATTTTGTTGGCTCCCTAATAAATCTCCTGAACCCAGAGCAGAAAGATCAACATTAATAACATGGTGCTCAATTTTTAATTCTTCACATATTTTCTTTGATACGGCTATTTCTGTTTTGGCTGCACGCTGACCATAATCTATGGTAAACGCCACATTTGGCCTTTTCCACCAAGCTAGACTAAGGGAGTCCATTCCCCCAGATAATAAGATAGCGGACTTCATTTTATTTTTTCCTTAGAAATTAGTTAATCTTTTTACTATAATTTTTGGCTTTCCCATAGGGTACGGTAAATAGCACTTACATAGTCTTTAATAACTATACAGCTCGTCCCTTCCATCATTTTTAAGTCTTCTGATTTTTCATTTTCATTATAGATAATAACAGGTTTATTCTTTGCTCTAGCGTATCCTATTTCAAAAATAGTCCCAGAATCTTTTCCATCAAAGATGGCAAATATAATATCTGAATTATTTATTCCATCTATATCTTTAGGTGCGACCGTTTTAGCATCTCCAACTCCAATTTCATGATACGGTGAAAATACTATTAAACCCATCTCGCTTAGTAATCTTCTGGTTTCATTTATAAGCCATATCTGTGAAAGAGTGAAAAAAGGACCAGCTAAATATACAGTTACTTTTTTCTCAGAATGTCTATGTGTTATGGGTTGTACTCGATTTTTCCAGTTAGTAAATTCCTCAAAGCTTGGATATCCTCTTGTTTCACAATAATAGGCTGTGGCTTTAGAAGCTAACTCTGCAGCTTCAGTAGGTGTTTTTCCTTCAGATATCCATTGATATGCAAAATGGGCGGAGAAACAATCACCAGAGCCTATTTTCCATATGTTTTCTGTAAGATAACAAGGAATAGTATTCTTTTCAAAACCTCCATTATTTAGCTTTTGATAAATATCGGCTCCCCTAACCCCTTGTTTGATTATGACTATTTTAACTTTGTTTTCAATTAAATTATTGGCAATGTCATCTAAGGATAAATTTCTATCTTTTGTTAATTTATATGCCTCATTTATATTTAAAATAATAGCAAGTTCATTTGCTGTTGAACCATTTTCAAAGAAGTCCTTAGGAGAAACTGGGTTTTGAGGATCATAAACAACTTTATTTCCAGAAATAATAGGATTTCCTTCAAGCATTCCAAATACAAGAATATTATCTTCTATAATTTTATTTTGTTGAGTGAATTCAGTTGTTATTGAACTAATTTGAGGAGTGGATAATCCGTGTAAATAGTGAAATTTCACTGGGTTATGATTTTCTTTTAAAGAAGTACATATTTTGAATGGGGTATTATAAATTCCTGCTCTTGCTTGTAAAATGTTAGCACCCTCTTCATTTAAACAAGAATATAACTTTGTAGTACAGCCTAAGGATTGTAGAACTGATAGAGCTCTTCCTCCAGAGCCATATAATTCATCCCAATGTGGCCAAACACACTGTTCAGTATATACACCACCAATAACAGTAATACATTTATTATTTGACATAATTAAAACTCAGATATGTTTGATAGATACTTTAACTTGTCCTGCAATAATATTTTCCACGATAGCTATATAATTGTGACCGTTCTCCATGCAAGTGAGGAGTTGTGGAAGTACAATTCCCCCTGCTATTTCATCATTTTTGTATGCTTCAATAGATGTAAACCCTTCTTGTTTGTTTATCTGTAAAGTTAAATGATCTCCAATAAGTAAGTTTTCTATAACTTTGGGTTGTGGTGATATTAATTGGGTACTTTTTTGTAGTAATTCACATGGTGACGCACTATTACCTCCTTCAAAGCCTCCCATACCATTATTAAAGATCGGGTTATTTGAGAAATCACTGTTACCGCTGCCAGACATATGTATTCTCCCTATAAGATAATTATTTAAAATATTTTTACTACTATACTTCATTTATTTTTATTGATAGTAAATATTAACCTAAAGATATTGTGATGTGAATCACATTTTAAATTAATTTTCACTTCTCCAATATTATGGAATAATCCTATTTTCTTTCTTTTTAGCCGAAATATAAAATTGTTAAAAAGATAACGTAAGATTTTTTTATTCATTACTCTCTTGTGTTAGAGCAATTTACTGATACCGTTCCAAACCCAATTATTATTTGTCTTTTTAGCCTCCTTGTGTCTAAATAACGACATTTTACCGTCCTTAGAATCCACATAATCGCTACTTACGCCTTCGCTTGATATAATTTCAATAAACAGCTTAAACAAGTTCTCATCCTGGCTCTGAATATCTACTTCACTTGATAAGAACTGTTGTATATTTTGCGGTTCGTAAACCACGCTACTAAATCCTGAGTTTTCTTTTTCGTTTCTCGCAGGAAAACTTAGCACAAAGAATGTTCTTTGTTGCACATCTACTCGCAATATTAACGCTGCGGCTGGATAGTATTGTTCCAGAGAATCAAGGATTTCTTCTAATGAAACTAACGTAAACTTATCATTTTCATTAAACCCTAGTTTAGGTGTGTACCAATAGACCTTCACACCTTGTTCGTTGCGTAGGCGTTTAGCGTGTTCCCAAACGGTATCGAGGCGTGATTTACCTTCAATTTCTTGATTACTAGGAATGTCATAGAAACAGTTAGCAATACCTGTATTACCTGTTTTTCCTTGTTTTTCACCTACTCCGTAATTCTCTGGTTCATCGTAGTTTAAGAATTTTACTTTGCCGCTTTTTTCCACTTCTTGAACAAGCTGAACACGGTTAATCACTCTCTCTTCGCCGAGTAATTTCAGATGTTCAATAACATCAGCCGTCACAAGGTTATTTACGTTATCTAATGCAATGTCGAGCTTTTCAAGTTCATGTTCTCGTTCTTGTTTTCTCGTTCTGTATTGAGGTTCACCGCCTTTTTGCCCCTTACCATCTTTGCTTGTTTTTATCGCAGAATGGTAATAAAGGTTAATTGGCTCGCCTTGTGGTTGGTTAACCCCTGTAATTTGGCAGCAAAGCACTGAATTTCCTAACTCAATACCATAGAATGAGAGCATGATTGGTTTGTCGTGCCAACAAGGAATGCGATAGTGCGGTCTTTCTTGACCTTTAGAAAAGATGATTTTAGTCGTTATATCTTTTACGACTGTTTTTGTGTAAGCGTCATATTTCAAGTGATAAAGAAACACCGCGTCTTTTGTGGAAAGGTTATTCGGTACGAACACGCCTTTTTCTTTGAAAGATTCATTCAGGTGTAATTTCTTCTCAACCTTACTCCAGTTGTCTGTAATCAAGATGCGTTTTAACTCACTTGAATAACCATAGTGAGCCATAAAGAAGTGTAACGGATGAACAATATAAGACTTACTATCACCTTCAGGCTTAATAACAAGTAACTGATTTCCATCGCTTTTAAATGTTTTCAAATAAGCTGAATGAACGTATTTATCTGCTTCAAATGGATGAGATTCCTTATTTACCCAAAGTGGCTCATAGGTTAATCCCTCACTCTTTGAAAAGGTAACTTTAAACTCTTTAAGTTTAAACTTATATTCCGACTCACCATTCTTCCAAATACTGCCGAATGGAATTTTATGCAGGTAGTTGATAGGTAAAGCAATCTTAAAGAAACTTTGGCATTCTTCACCTGTTTTCTTGTTTGTATAGGTAGGATTGGTTAAATTGATAAAAGTGACTTCAACGAGTGTTTTAGATTTATCTAGTGAAAGACGGTTTTCATACCAAGTGGCAACGTACTCATGTTCTTTATTGTAAAAACCGCGAAGAGGTTTTTCAAAATACTTTTCTAAATTAAGCGAACAACGCCAGCGAACTCTCTCTAAATTATTCTTGTCGAAATATGACATAATCCACTTCCTTTTCAGTCACTTAAACTTAAATAGGTAAGTAGATTATAAATGATTTGGATTATAAGGCGACAATTATTTGTATCGTTTGACAGAAATTTGTATTTTTAACAACCACCACCTACCAATGCCGGTGTGGAGGCGCTGTGGTGAGGCGCACGAAAAGGACGCTGTTTCCAGTTGTGAAAATTCAGTTCATTTTGAACAAGGCTTGCAATGGCGGCAGTTTCAATGGCTTCTTGATCGGTCATTTCCGGCAGTAATCCGGTTAAGCGACTGGCAAGCATGGTCTTTCCTGTGCCGGGCGGGCCTAAAAATAACAGATTGTGCTGCCCGGCCGCGGCAATCATTAAAGCGCGCTTGGCATGTTGTTGCCCGATAATGTCTGTCAGATCTTTGGGATTTTCAGGGAAAAAATCCACCGCACTTTGAGTTTTGATGTCGCCGGCAAGAGGCAGCTCCCCTTGTTCATTAAGAAACTGCACCACCTCCAATAAAGAATTGGCGTAATAGGTTTCCTGCTCGGAAACCAGTGACGCTTCGTTGGCATTGCCTTGTGCAATAATGCATTTTCGCTTGGCTTGTTTCGCCGCCAGAATCGCAGGGATGACACCATGCACGGCACGCAGTTGACCGGTTAGGGCAAGTTCGCCGATAAATTCAAACTGTTTTAATTTTTCCGGATCGATATAACCAAAGGCGGCAATCATACCAATCGCAATAGGCAAATCAAAACGTCCACCTTCTTTGGGTAAATCTGCCGGGGCAAGGTTAACAGTAATGCGCTTGGCAGGATATTTGAATTCAGCATTAAGCAACGCACTGCGGACACGATCTTGGGCTTCTTTCACCGTTTTTTCCGGTAACCCAACCAGCGTAAAACTTGGCTTACCGTTGCTCAAATGCACCTCAATGGTAACCAGTGGCGCTTGAACGCCCATGGAGGCGCGGCTGTAAACGATGGCTAAAGACATATTGGGCTCCGTAATGCTGAAGAAAAAGGCGGAGCGCCAAAATAAAAAAAGTGCGAAATGAAAGAAATTCATACCGCACTTTTTTGCGATCAGAATCGCAGAAATGGCTTTTTTTAGGCAAAAACAGGCGCAAACCACGCATCTAATTTGGCGGCCAAGCGATCAATCCCGGTGCGTTTCAAGGCTGAAAACGCCTCCACTTGGATGTCACCTTGGAACGGTAAAATCGCTTCACGCACCATTTTGACTTGTTTGCTGCGTTCGCTTTGGCTCAGTTTATCCGCTTTTGTAAGCAGTAATAACACCGGTTTTTCAGAGGCCACCGCCCATTCAATCATTTGCTGGTCCAAATCTTTGAGCGGATGGCGAATGTCCATCAAAATCACAATTCCGGCAAGGCATTCGCGCTTTTGCAAATATTCACCAAGGGCTTGTTGCCATTGCAATTTCATTTGTTCCGGCACGGCAGCATAGCCATAGCCCGGCAAATCCACTAATTTACATTGCGGTTCCACTTCAAACAAATTGATGAGTTGGGTACGCCCGGGGGTTTTTGACGTACGGGCAAGGTTTTTCTGATTCGTTAAGGCATTCAATGCTGTTGATTTGCCTGCATTAGAGCGACCGGCAAAGGCGATTTCAACACCGCTATCTTCCGGCAGACTTTTGATGTTCGGCGAACTGGTTAAAAAATGGGTTTTGTGATAATTCAGTTTAATCTCTGACATGATGTACTTTGTGTCTAAGGTGATAAATTGCCGGCTAGGATACTTTATCAACCGCAAAAAAACGACAAAAAAATGCAAAAAAGGGGGAGATTATGCGAAAATGTGCTCCAACTTTATTTCTATTTTGATTGTGGCATCCAATGACTCAACATGCTCTTTATCAATGGCCTCATCCTCTCGCTTTGTATCCGGATCGGGGTAAAAAATCGTATCGCATGAAACGCTTACGTTATCGTTTACGTTCTCTTCTTCATCGACAAGCTATTAAAAAATTTGAATGTTTTGTCAATCAGAATGCGTCGCTCGTGCCTCTGCTGAATGCCCGCCCGGATTTTAGCTATCCCTTGGCGCATCGTTTTTTGGATAAACGCTTTAGTGCTAAACAACGCTTGGATGCCATGTGCGACAACCTGACTTTTTTACCGGAAAAATTGACCGCACTTGGGTTGCTGCCGTTGTGGCAACACGCCATTTCTTTTGGTGAAGTGATTCCTGACTTTGAGCTTAAATTAATGCTCAGCGATCATCAGCCGATGGAAGGCTTTTGGACATTGGAATTGATTCATTCACCAAGCCAAGAATTGGTGTATTTATTGACCTTCGGCAAAGTGCAACAGGCGCTTTTAATTGCGGTGATTCAAGGGCCGAATTTTGAAGGTTCAAAAGACATGGTGAAATTGCTAACGAAAAAGTGCCATGGGTTGCGCCCGGCTTATTTGATGGTGGAAGCCATGAAAGCGCTGACCCATGTGTTAGGTTATTCTGCCTTGTGGGGCATTCCGCATAAATATCAAAACAAATCCCGCATTGTGCAAAACAAACGTTATGTGGTGGATTATGATGCGATTTTCGCAGAATCTGCCGGCACATTAAAAGATTATTGGGAATTGCCATTGCATTTTGAAACCAAAAATATGGACGATATTCCAAGCAATAAGCGTTCTATGTACCGTAAACGTTATGCCATGTTGGAACAATTACAGGAAAATATGGCAACTGCACTCAAAGTGCGGTAGAAATTTAACGCAAAAATACGTTTACTTCCCCCATTTTCTCTTACAGGGAGATTAGAAATTTTATGAAAAAATTATTCATCGCCGTTTTAATTGCCGGCGTGATGGGACTCACAGCTTGCCATGATAAAGACACTCAAAAGCAAACAGAAACAATCGCCCAATTAAATGAACAGGTTGCAACCTTGCAAAAACAGGTAGCTGATTTAGCGGAAAATCAAATGATTCGCGTAGAACCGGAAGTGTTACTTCAAAAAACAGAAAAGATTCCTTCCTCCACGGGCGAGGGAAACGATCAGGAATGGCATCAAGTGAAATTTGATATTACCACGTTAAAAACGTCTTCAGATTGGTTAACCGAGTTATTATTAAATGAAGTCATTAAACGGTTTGGCGTAGATAAAAATATAAAAATCGATAATAAGCAACAATTTATCGAATTTTTACAACATAACATGGCAGACGCACTCAAAGAGGCGAAAGAATACGAAATGTCAGCCTATGAAACCCAAATACTGACCGAATATTTAGGGCAACGGGAAAATATTGCCACGTTTACCATTTTCTCACACAATTATACTGGTGGTGCACACGGTCTTTATGGGACGGATTTTGTCCTTGTGGATTTAAAGAAAAAAGCGGTAATTAAAGTGGAGGATATTTTCGTTAAATCCGCACAAGATAAATTAAAATCTTTATTGTGGGAGAGATATAGAGATCAATATCGCAATGAACAAGGTGAACTTATCGAACCGTTTATGTCAAAAGATGATTTCTATGTCAGTGAAAATGTCTATTTTTCTCGTGAAGGTATTACGTTTGTTTATCCGCCCTATGCATTAGGATCTTATGCTGAAGGGGAAAAAGAATTGACCCTGTCATTTTATGAAAATGATTTAAAAAGCATATTAACCCCTGAATTTCAATTTTTAGCCAAAGATACGCCCGAATAAATCGGCATAAAAAAAGAGTTGATATATCAACTCTTTTTTTATATCCCATAAATGACATGATGATATTCTGCTAATTATTCGGAATGGTTAATTCTCGACTTCTAAATGAAGAATATGCGGTGATTGTTTTAATAATGCATATAATTCATGTGCGGTTTCTTTATTATTCATTGCACAACGGAGCGTTAATTTTGTTTCACCGTTGCCCTGATCTTTAATATTCATATTTTCAATAAGATGATGATGTGCTTTTAATAACAAGATAAATTGACCAATGGCTTCAGCGGAAGAAAGCGTGGCGCTAATGCGTGTTTTTCCTTTCTTTTCGTGGCGGCGAACCCATTTATGCACATAAGGACTTAAGCGAATCGCAACAAGGATCATCATCGTGGCAATAAGTGCATCAAAATAAAATCCCGCACCTGACGCAATACCAATACCTGCCGCAGCCCAAATGATGGCCGCTGTGGTTAAACCGGAAATGGCGTCATTGTGTTTACGCAAAATAACTCCGGCGCCAAGAAAACCGATCCCACTGATTACTTGTGCCGCCAACCGCATAGGATCGGTACGGATATTTTCAGACACTTGGGCATAATGCTCGGCAGATTGAATGGAGACAATGGTTAACACGCAAGTGGTCACCGCGATAATCATGCAAGTTTTTACGCCCACAGGCTTCGCTTTCAATTCCCTTTCTAAACCGATAACTCCGCCAAGTACCATGGCAAAGAGGATTTTAATGAAGATGAAGACATGGCTATCTTGGGCAAAATCGGCGATAAATTGTGTTAAGTCTGTCATGGTTTTAGTCAGTCAGTTCCAGTAATTGATAAAGTTGTTGAAGCTCGGTTGTCGTTAAAGTGCGGTAACTTTTCGGCGGTAAATTTTTAACATCAAAGCCGGCTTGCCGATAACGAATTAAACGTAATGTAGGGAAACCAATATGGGCAGTCATTCTGCGGACTTGTCGATTTTTGCCCTCGTAAATTTGAATTTCTAACCAAGCGGTGGGAATCTGCTTTCGTTCACGAATAGGCGGCACACGCGCCCATAAAAAATCCGGCGGCAAAATCGACCGCACTTTCGCCGGTTGTGTCATGCCATCTTTTAACAACACGCCTTTACGCAGTTGTTCCAACGCCTCTTCGTTCGGAATGCCTTCCACTTGCACCCAATACGTTTTCGCCATTTTAAATTGCGGATTCGCCAAACGATGTTGAATCTCCCCGTTATTCGTCAAGAGAAGTAAGCCCTCGCTATCTTTATCCAACCGCCCAATGGGATACACATCAGGAATATCAATAAAATCCTTTAAGGTGGCACGCCCCTCACCATCGGTAAATTGGCTGAGCACATCAAAAGGCTTATTAAATAAAATCACCTTTGTTTGCGAAAAACTTAAAGAGGGTTTCGACAGCATTTTGCCTTTTTTTCTAAAGATTTTCGTTATGCCTTGCTTGGGTGTACGTAAATGATGCCTTTTCATCACGGAGGCTATCCTCGTTATTCAAAAATTGCGCTTAATCTTACTCTTTTCTTTTTAAAAAGAAAGATTTCCAGTAGAATGCGCGGTCAGCTCATCTGATGAGTGAAAATTACTCTACTTTTACTTTTTATTGCCATCAAGTGATTGATTTTATTGTAACAATTACATAGTGGCGGACTTTACAAAAGGATCATTTATGAAAAAGCCCTTAAATACTGTTCGGAAACTTTCTCTTGTCTCCGAATTCACTTCTTCAAAAACTATTCTAAGTGCAGCACTGGTTGTCGGTGGCTTGCAATTTAGTCCTTTCGTTTCGGCTTTTCCTCTATTACCCGGTGCGGATAATATAGAGGTTGGTATCTTCTCTAAAAATGAGAAAATAAACCCACTTCAAGAACTGAAGATTGGCGCAACGGATGTTGGTAAAACAGCAGCAGGAGAGATTAAGACGACTGATGGCGTTATTTCTTTAGGTAATAAAGCTATGGGTGTTTATCGTCAGTTGCAGAATGTGGGTGCCGGACAAATTTCTGCAACGTCCACAGATGCTGTAAACGGCTCTCAGCTTTATGCCTTGGCGAATGCGACAAAGGGCATTTATGATGATGTTGAGGGTATCAAAAAGCGAATTTATACCTTTAACATTGCTAATAACGAAAAAGTTTTAACAACTACTAGCGGTAAAGCGGATGAATGGAAGACTACTGCTGACGATACATTAACTTTAGGCGCCACTGATGAACTTTCTGTGACGACAGACGGAAGTGGTAAGATTGTCTATGGTTTTTCAGAAACCTCCAAGAAAACCTTGAAAGAGGCGAAAGACGCAGCAACAACGGTCACGAATTCCCTTACAGCGATTAACGCATCCGTTAAAAAAGCAGAAGATGCGGCAAAAGCAGCAAAAGATTCAGAAACCGCCGCACAAACTGCAGAAACTAACGCTAAAGCTTCTGAAACGGCAGCACAAACTGCAGAAACCAACGCTAAAGCGTCTGAAACCGCAGCAAAAACTGCGGAAACTAATGCGAAAGCCTCTGAAACTGCCGCAAAAACTTCAGAAGATAACGCTAAAGCTTCTGAAACTGCCGCAAAATCTGCAGAAACCAATGCGAAAGCTTCTGAAACCGCTGCACAAACTGCAGAAACCAACGCTAAAGCTTCTGAAACTGCCGCAAAAACTTCAGAAGATAACGCTAAAGATTCAGAAACAGCAGCAAAATCCGCAGAAACCAATGCTAAGGCGTCAGAAACCGCAGCAAAAGCATCTGAAAATATGACACAGGTATTTGCACAAACTGCAGAAAAAGCAAGGGATGATGCTGTTTTAGCACAGAATAAAGTCACTGCCGAAGCTAACGGTATTAAACGCGTTGTTCAATCCTCAAATGAACAAGGTGAAATTAATAAAGAAACGGCGACAGTAGATGGTCGTAATTCGACTGCAGTGGGTTCGTCTGCACAGGTACAAGGCGATAATTCTTCTGCATTCGGTTCCCAAGCTAAAGTAGTGGCGAATAAATCTGTTGCTGTTGGGCAAGGTGCGCGCGTTTTGGCTGAAAATTCTGTTGCCTTAGGACAAGGTTCTGTGGTTGATAAAGGTGAAATCAATACGGTTTCAGTGGGGAATGCAACAACAAAACGTCGTGTAACAAATGTTGCGGATGGGATCAATGCTCATGATGCGGTAAATGTGAAGCAGCTTAATGAAGTCAAATCATCCGTGGATTCTGTACGTAAGGATTTGCAAAAGAATGATAAAAAATTGCGTGGCGGTATTGCCGGTGCTGCGGCGCTTGCTAATATTCCTCAAGTTACTCAAGCCGGTTCTAACTTATTAGGCGTTGGCGTAGGTAATTATAGAGGTGAAAGTGCCGTTGCTGTAGGCTATTCAAAAGCGAATGAATCTAATAAAGTCATTTTCAAAATGAGTGGTTCTGCAACAACCCAAGGTGATTTCAATGTCGGTGCCGGTATTGGATATCAATGGTAGTTTTTAGTACCCGGGTTTAAATTTACGGATATCATGCCTGTTTTCGGATTATCATACCGGAAACAGGTATTTTTTTATGCTTGTTACCACGAGAGTTCACTAATTTTATTTCATTCGCTGAGCGATTATTTCAGAAAAGTTGGCATATAATTGAAAACATTGATTAATTCATTGGCATTGTAACGATGACACATAAAAAGCGAGGAGGAATGTTTGGCTATGTCGCAGGTCGAATAGGGCGTTGGCTTTATGCTAAGCGTTATCCTCATTATTCTACCGCCGAACATTACGATCCTCACACCCGCACTTTTTTTAATGCTGAAGCGAGAAGACCGGTAGTTCACGCCGCCGGTGCAATGTGGAAATTCATTTTTCAGGAAAAATCGTTGCATCCTCCTGAGCCATTGCCCATTCTTAAGCCAGATTGGACAACCTTTTTAGCGCCGGCATCAAAAGGCCGTTTTATTTGGTTTGGTCATTCGACGTTGATGATGCGTCTTGGATCTCAAACGATTATGACCGATCCGCTGTTTGGCAAAAGTGCCTCTCCTCTACCTGTAATGATGCATCGTTTCCAAGATCCTCCTGCTCATATTGAAGAGTTACCCGCGATCGATGTCGTGTTGATTTCCCATAATCATTATGATCATCTTGAGCGGAAAAGCATACGTACTCTTGTCAAGCGTCAGTGCCATTTTATTGTACCGCTGGGAATTGGCGTTTTATTACAACGCTGGGGTGTGGCACCAACGCGAATTACCGAGTTAGATTGGTGGGACAGTGTGGAATATAACGGGGTACGTTATACCGCACTGCCTGCACGCCATTATTCCGGGCGTGGTGTATTTGATAATAGTAGAACACTGTGGGCCAGTTTTGTGATTCAACATAAAGAAGAGCGGTTTTATTTCCATGGTGATTCTTCTTATGGTCAGCATTTTGATGTGATCGCCGAACGTTTTAACGGATTTGATATCGCTTTCATTGAAAATGGACAATATGATGAGCGCTGGCCGGATAACCATTTATTTCCTCATCAAACGGTTGAATTGGCCGTTAAATTAAATCCAAAACGATTTATGCCAATTCATTGGGGCGCTTATCCTTTGG
>ERZ773008.607-NODE-607-length-26495-cov-6.318419_pt1 | contig 26495 bp, 23 predicted proteins | sample MGYA00580664_ERZ773008 | MGnify/ENA primary metagenome ERZ773008 (study PRJEB29015, sample SAMEA2738016) | human oral metagenome | biome: human oral; feature: human-associated habitat; material: dental | place: China | collected 2048 ... | reverse complement strand
AAAAACTCTTTAACCAAGGGATGATTTTGGGAACAAGCTACCGTGACCACCGTGGAGCTCTTGTAGCGACTGATAAGGTTGAAAAACGTGACGGATCCTTCTTCCATATTGAAACTGGTGAAGAACTGGAACAAGCACCAGCGAAAATGTCTAAATCACTAAAAAACGTTGTGAACCCTGACGATGTGGTTGAACGTTATGGTGCAGACACACTTCGAGTGTACGAAATGTTCATGGGACCACTTGATGCCTCAATCGCATGGTCTGAAGAAGGTCTTGAAGGCTCACGTAAATTCCTCGACCGCGTCTATCGCTTGTTGACAACAAAAGAAATTGTTGCAGAAAACAGTGGCGCACTTGATAAAGTCTACAACCAGACAGTCAAGGCAGTGACCGAGCAGCTTGAGGAACTCAAGTTTAACACAGCCATTGCTCAATTGATGGTATTCGTCAACGCTGCCAATAAAGAAGACAAACTCTTTGTTGGCTACGCTAAAGGCTTTGTACAATTGTTAGCACCATTTGCACCACACCTTTCTGAAGAATTGTGGCAAACATTGACACAATCAGGTGAATCAATTTCATACGTTCCTTGGCCAACATGGGATGAAGCAAAACTCGTTGAAGATGAGGTTGAAATTGTCGTGCAAATCAAGGGGAAGGTTCGTGCGAAACTTGTGGTCGCAAAAGACTCAAGCCGTGAAGAGCTTGAAAAGCTTGCCCTTACCAATGAAAAAATCCAGTCTGAAATCGCTGAAAAACAAGTGGTTAAGGTGATTGTAGTCCCTAACAAACTTGTTAATATTGTTGTCAAGTCATAGGTTCTGTTAGCCTTATCTGCAACCTTCAATAACGTTTCAAGCTGTTGGAGCTACCTAAATTGGTGAATATTGTTGCGAAATAAAAGAAAAATGAGGATTCTGATAACATTTGGAATCCTTTTTTGCTACCTCTAAAAAATTTAATTCACTTTTTTTCATTTTCCTCTTGACATGGAACTCGTTCCAGATTGTACAATGAAGTCAAGCTAGCGAAGAAATAAGATTTGAACTCGGAGTGGAGCGCAAAGCCATAAAGAAAAGGAGAGAAAAATCATGCAAACAAGAACGATTAAACGTATTTTTACTGATATGGATGGGGCACTTTTAAATTCAAAGGGGCAAGTTTCCGAAAGGAATGCCAGACGCATTCGCAGAGCAGCTATTCCGATTACGCTGGTCTCTGCGCGTGCGCCAATGGAGATGCGTGAGGCTATTGAATTGTTGGGTTTGCAAGGTCCTCAAGTGGGCTTTAATGGTGGTTTGATTTATGAGGTTGTCAATCATCAAATTCGTCCGCTGCACATCAAGATTATTTTCAAGCAGACCGCGGCAACGATTTTACAGGCGGTGCGGCAGCATTTCCCGCAGGTCAGTCTCAGTTATTATGACTTGAATCATTGGTATTGTGATACAGTATACGAAGGAATTCGTTACGAATACGACTTGACTCATCAGGCACCGACTCAGGTTCATGATGAAGATTGTTTTCTTTCAGCTTGTGATAATCTGTTTAAAATCATGATGATTAGCTTTGAAGAGGAAGAAATGCAAGATTTGCAGACTTATCTGAATAGTCTAGGACTAACTAGTGTTACAATTCTGCGTTCTGGTCGGTTTTATTTAGAAATCACTAGCAAAGAAGCTCGAAAATCATCAGGGATTGATTACATTAGTCGGAAAAAAATCTAAAAAAAGAAGAAACAGCTGCCTTTGGTGACGGTCACAATGACATTCCGATGCTAGAAATGGTTGGTTTTCCGATTGTCATGGCCAATGCCTTTAAGGATGTGAAGGCACATGCTTTTAAAATTACCAAGAGTAACGATGAGGACGGAGTTGGTTACGGAATTCACAGGTATCTCGTTAGTTAAGCTTGAAAATCAGAAAGGAACTCGATGACCAATATTCGAGAAATAGCGAAGTTGAGTGGCTATTCGGTGTCCAGTGTGTCGCGCGTGCTCAACAATCACCCATATGTGTCAGACGAGGCACGGGGGAAAATCCTGCAAATTGTCAGAGAACTGGACTATACTCTAAATCTAGTCGCAAAAGAACTGAGTTTGGGCAATACTTATAAAGTGGGTGTAGTCATTCCTCATGTGCATCACACTTATTTTACCAAGTTCATTAACGGTATGTTGGATCAAGCGCAGAGGAGTGCCTATAATTTGCTGCTTTTGCCGTCTCAGTATGACAAAGAACTAGAGCTTCAGTACCTGGAACAATTGCGAGGTCAGGCTTTTGATCATTTGATTTTCACCTCACGAAGCATAGATTTGGAAACCATTGCTTCCTATGCTAAGTACGGAAATATTGTCTGCTTAGAAAAGGTAAACCAGTAGTGTCTATATGGATCGCAAACCAGCTTGTAGAGAAGCTTTTCGCTGGTTGAAAGAACTGGGTTATCAACATTTATCCCTTATTTTCACTCGTAAAGACAAGCGCAGTTCTACCTATCGGATTATGATGAGGTCTATGGATTGGAGCATACTCCAGTGATTCTCGAAGGTGTTGCTATAGAAGAGAATGCTTATCAGAAAGATCCTGAACTTTGGCAACACCCAGAGATTGACTGTATTTTTTTAAGTGGAGATGACATGGCAGCAGGCTTTATGCAGGCTTATGAAGAAGCTGGAAAACAGCTCCCCTTCATCATGGGGCAAGAAAACATGCTGGCTGGACGGCTCTTGGGTCTCTCTACCATAGATAACAAATCCTATCAGCTGGGTCAGGAAAGTTTCAAGCAGATTTTATCTGAAGAGAAAAAAACCATTGTGCTCAAATCAGAGTTTATCCAGCGATAAGAGACTTGTTGTTTTTCAAATTAGCTTACTTATTTAATAAATAAGAAGAGTTTGGGACAAAAAGATTTCAATTTTTAAAAATCTTAATTATTAAGCCCTTCAAATCTATAATTAAATGCGAAAAGCGAACAAAGCAGAATTCTGATTACCAGAAAACTAGTTTTGTTCGCTTTTTATATTTGAGGTCGGACTTTTGTCCCAGCCTCTTCTGCTTTTCTCAACCAAGAGATCCAAAAAAAGATCGATTGGAAGGCTTATGCACGAAATCAACTGGCCCAAATGGGATTTAACTTCATCATCTTTGCGAAGGATTACCCCTATTTCTTTGAAGCCCTCTTTATTAAATTTCCTTTTAAGTATATGAAAGTCACTCAGGATACTATTTCGCTGGATTCTGATTTGCCAGGATTCGCTGCATTTAAACGGATTGTTTTAGAGCTTCGTAAGGATGAAGGCTTTACCAACAGCAAAGCTGAAATACTGTTTCACTTTTGGAGTTTTATTTCAGGTCTTGCTGTTTTGGCGAACAGTCCCATTGGACGTGACCTTGACAACAAAGCCATCCAGACTAACATTGAGCATATGCTTGATGTCTATATAAAAGGAGAACGGTCATGAAAATCTTAATTGTTTTTACTCATCCAAACCCTCAAGGTTTTAACGGTGCTATTCTCAAGCAAGTCCAAACCAATCTTTCTGAAGCGCATTCTTGAGAAAATCTAAAATAAGTTTGGAAAACAGTCAGTGTTTTCGATAACTGCAAAGCTGCTAAATGATAGCTACAAAAGGAGGTTTATCATGGCAAAAACAATTATTCTTTATTTTTCAAAAACAGGCACGACTGAAAAAGTAGCAGAAGTCATTGCTAGTAAATTAGGTGCTGATGTCTACCAAATCGTAGAAGCTGTTCCTTATACGAATGCCGACTTGAATTGGAATAATCCAACAAGTCGCGCTAATATCGAACAAGGCGATGAAAGTGCTCGTCCTACCTATAAAGGCGAGCTACCTGACTTGACATCGTATGACCAAGTCATTATTGGCCATCCAATTTGGTGGGGACGTCCGCCACGTATTATTCAGACAGTAATGGAAAATCTGAATTTAGCTGGCAAACGGGTTGCAACTTTCGCAACTTCTGGTGGCTCTACTTATAGTGAAGCTCAAGCGGTCATTGATCAAATGGTGAAAAATAGCGCTCGAGGGCGTGTATTGTCTAACCAAACAGAAGCCACTAAATGGTTAGCGAGTATTGGATTTTAAGTGGACGCTAAGTTGGCTGTTAAAAGCAACTTACATAAATAAAATAGAAAGCACATTTAATCTCTGTCAAAAACACAGAGATCTTTTGTTTGAAAACCTTTACATTTTGTTGATAAATGTATATAATATCTACAGAAAACGTTTGCACTAGCCTAAAAATATTTGTGCAACTAAAAAATAAAGGAGTTTTCTTTTTATGAAGAAAGTTTATCGTTTACAATCTCGAACAGCTGAGAAGCGTCAGCATTTTGGAATCCGCAGATTAAAAGTAGGGGTAGCGTCTATTGCTATTTCTGCTAGTGTTTTTTTGGCGGGGAATGTCTTAGCGCAAGCAGAGGAAGCAAATAGTGTCGAAAACACATCTATTGAAACGGTGCAACCAACATCACCAACAAGTGAGCGGTCTGATAAAGTAGAAGTGACGAATCATCAAGCAGTCGTTTCGGAAAAGTCGGAAAATCAAGGGCAAGCAACCAACTCGCTTTCGGCAACACCTAGTGTTGCCAATTCTTCGCGTACAGCTTCAACTGAGGGAAGCTCATCAGAAAAACTTGACTTGACTCAAGCTCGCTCCATAAGAGAAAATACCTCAGCTTCAACGACGGATTCAAGTACGGAAGTTCAATCTACGGAGAAGGAAACTGCACAAGCAGCAGAAGAAAAAACGGCAACGAAGCCTGTTGAGAAAGTTGTATCAGCTGCGACAGCAGCTAAAGAAGACAAAATTGAAGAGGGCAGCATTCGTCTGCATTTTAAGACACTTCCGTCGGAGAATTTAGCTAGTCTTGGCTTGTGGACCTGGGATGATGTGGAGACACCTTCCAGCCAAAAAGGCAGCTGGCCGACAGGAGCAACTAGCTTTTCAATGGCTAAAAAGGATGATTATGGCTATTATCTTGATGTCAAAATGGCACAAAAACGGAGTAAAATTAGTCTCTTAATCAATAATACAGCAGGTACAAATCTAACAGGTGACAAGACGATTGAATTGCTCAGCCCGAATATGAACGAGGTCTGGTTTGACAAGGATTACAATCTTCATACCTATGAGCCTCTAAAAGAGGGCATGGTACGAATCAATTATTATCGGACAGACGGGAATTATGACAAGAAGTCTCTTTGGCTCTGGGGAGATGTGGGAAATCCTAGCAAAAATTGGCCTGACGGAGTGGATTTCGAAAAAACAGGCAAGTATGGTCGCTATGTAGATGTTCCTTTAAAAGATGCTGCAAAAGCAATTGGTTTTCTGCTTTTAGATGAAAGCAAATCAGGTGACGATGTAAAGATTCAACCGCAGGATTATAATCTGACAAATTTGAAGAAAAATAGTCAAATTTTCCTTCGTGATGCAGATCCAAACATTTATACGAATCCTTATTTTGTTAATGATATTCGTATGACAGGAGCCCAGCATGTCAGCTTGACAGAGATTGAAGCAACTTTTTCAACTCTTGAAAATGCCAAAAAAGAAGATATTTTAAAAAATCTAAAAATTACAGACAAGGATAGTAAAGAAGTGGTTGTGAAAGACATTGTGCTTGATCCCAAAACAAAGAAAGCAAAAATCATAGGAGACTTTGGACAAGCGCAAGCTCCTTATACGGTAAAGTATGGCAACGACCAATTTAAAACCAGTATGAATTGGCAGTTGAAGGATAGTCTCTACAAATATGATGGTGAATTGGGTGCGCGTGTTAGCCAAAAAGGTACGAAAGTGGATGTGACCTTCTGGTCACCAAGTGCGGATCAGGTAGATTTGGTTGTTTATGATAAAAATGATCAGAACAAAGTAGTTGGTAAGGTAGCGATGACAAAAGGAGAAGCTGGTACTTGGAGGACAAGTTTGACATCGCAAACAAATCTAGGAATTAAGGATTATCGCGGTTATTTTTATCATTATGAAATCACGCGAGGTGATAAAAAAGTACTAGCTTTGGATCCATATGCCAAATCTTTGGCAGCTTGGAACAGCGAAGATGCCGAAAAAGGTGAGTCTTACAAGATCGCAAAGGCAGCTTTTGTTGACCCAAGTGAGCTTGGTCCGAAAAATCTGACCTATGCGAACATTCCAGACTTCAAGAGTAGGGAGGATGCAGTTATCTACGAAGCGCATGTCCGTGATTTTACTTCTGACGCAGCCATTTCTAAGGATTTGAAGTCTCAATTTGGAACATTCTCAGCTTTCGTTGAAAAATTGGACTATTTAAAAGAACTTGGGGTTACTCATATTCAGTTACTGCCGGTTTTAAGTTATTATTTTGTCAATGAATTGAAAAATGCCGAGAGATTGGACAAGTATGCTTCTAGCAATAGCAACTACAACTGGGGTTATGATCCACAAAACTACTTCTCCTTGACAGGAATGTATTCAACCAATCCGACAGATCCAGCTAAGCGCATTGAAGAATTTAAAAATCTTGTTCATGAAATTCACAAGCGCGGAATGGGTGTGATTATGGATGTGGTTTATAATCACACAGCAAAGGCCTCTATTTTTGAAGATTTAGAGCCGAATTACTATCACTTTATGGATGCAGACGGCACTCCTAGAACTAGTTTTGGTGGCGGACGTTTGGGGACGACGCACTACATGAGCCGTCGTGTTTTGGTGGATTCTATCAAATATTTGACGAGCGAATACAAAGTGGATGGCTTCCGTTTTGATATGATGGGAGATCACGATGCAGAATCCATTCAAAAAGCGTATGAGGAGGCTAAAAAGCTCAATCCAAATCTGGTGATGCTAGGTGAGGGGTGGAAGACTTACGCTGGAGATGAAAATAAACCAGTCCAACCAGCGGATCAATCTTGGATGAAATCTACCGATACAGTCGGTGTATTCTCAGATGATATTCGAAATACCTTGAAATCTGGTTATCCGAACGAAGGAGCGCCTGCCTTTATCACAGGTGGAAAACGCAATGTCGAAGATGTTTTCAAAAACATCAAAGCACAACCAACGAATTTTGAAGCAGATGATCCGGGAGATGTGATTCAGTACATTGCTGCGCATGATAATTTGACCCTCTTTGATGTGATTGCTCAATCTATTAAAAAAGATCCAGCTATCGCAGCGAACAATCAAGAAATTCACCGTCGCCTGCGTTTGGGCAATCTAATGATCCTTACTTCTCAAGGGACGTCATTCCTTCACTCTGGACAAGAATACGGACGAACCAAGCAATTCCGTGACCCTGCTTATAAATATCCGGTTTCAGAAGACAAAGTACCAAATAAATCACATCTACTGACCAATGCGGACGGTACACCATTTGAATATCCTTACTTTATCCACGACTCTTATGATTCGAGCGATGCGGTCAATCATTTTGACTGGACGAAGGCAACAAACGGTGACAAATTCCCTGAAAATACGAAGAGCCGCGACTATGTGAAAGGGCTGATTGCTTTGCGGAAGTCAACAGATGCCTTTACACGCAAGACCAAAGCCGAAGTCGATCAAAATGTTACTTTAATCACTCAGCCGGGTAAAGACGGGGTTGAAAAAGAGGATACAGTTCTTGGCTACCAAGTTGTGGCTTCAAATGGAGACATTTACGCTGTCTTTGTTAATGCGGATAACAAGGAGCGGAAGTTTAACTTTGGCGAAGCCTACAAGCATTTGGCAAATGCTCAAGTCGTGGCAGACGGTAATACCGCAGGGGTAACGGCTATTTCAAATCCAGCTGGTGTGACCTTAGGAGCAGACGGGGTTACCTTAGCACCATTGACAGCGACGATTTTACGTATTCAAAAAAATAGCAAACCAAATCAAGAAAAACCAAAAGAAGAACAAAATCAAACCAAGCCTTCTACGCCGAAAGGAGAGTCTGGTCAAACAACGACTTCGTCAACACAGTCAAATACTTCAGCTAGTCAGACGCAGCAACAGCAAGCAGGAGCTGGAAAAGCAGATAAGACTTTACCGTCCACAGGGATGACAACTTCCATTGCTGGCGTGCTAGCAGGAATTGGCTTGTTGTTATCAAGTGTAGTTGTCCTTAAGAAAAAGAAATAAAGATTGAAGGTTTGTGAGCTGTAGGGATTCTAAGCTCCTTACAGCTCATTATTTTAGATGAACTTGTTAGCTGTCTTCTGTAAATCTATTTTTCTCCTACATTTAGACAGATATCTTGAAATGTCTTTATGAAAGCGCTATAATTTTGATAGATTAATATTAGGAGGATTGGTTTTATGAAATCATCTAAAGCCACAATCACAATTTTCTCTGCTCTTGCTTCGGTTATTTTATTGACCAGCTGTGGAACGAAGACGACAGACAATAAGGCTACGCAAAGTAACACATCTGACAGTAAAGTCACCATGACTTATGACCAATTGCGGTCAAGGGAAAATACCATGTCCACTCTTTGGTATCAAAAGTCAGATGAAGCTAAAGCGCTGTACCTGCAAGGTTATAATGTTGCAACGAATCGTTTGAAAGAATTGCTGCAAAAACCGACAGATAAGCCTTACTCAATCGTTCTTGACTTAGATGAAACAGTATTAGACAACAGTCCTTATCAAGTTCAAAATGTCAAAGACGGTACGGCCTTTAATCCTAAAAATTGGGATGCATGGGTGAAAAAAGCTTCAGCTAAGGCAGTTCCTGGTGCCAAAGAATTTCTCCAATATGCACATCAAAACGGTGTTCAAATTTACTATGTTTCTGACCGTGATGCGAGCCAGGTAGACGCGACAATTAAGAATTTGGAAAAGGAAGGTATTCCAGTACAAGGGAAAGATCATTTGATGTTTTTAGAAAAAGGTGTGAAATCAAAAGAAGGTCGCCGTCAGAAAGTACAAGAAACGACGAATTTGGTCATGCTTTTAGGTGATAACCTCGTTGACTTTGCGGATTTCTCAAAAACATCAGCAGAAGAACGTAGTAAGAAATTAGAAGAATTAAAGAACGAATTCGGTGAAAAGTTCATCATCTTCCCAAATCCAATGTACGGTTCATGGGAAAGTACTGTTTATAACGGTAAAAAATTAGATGCGAAAGGCCAAACTGAAGAACGTCAAAAAGCATTAGAAGGATATAAAAAATAAAAAGGAAAACAGACTCAATGTCAACTGTAGTGGGTAATCTATCGCTAAGTGCGAGAGAGAATCAGATTGGTTCTCTCTTTTTTGATGTTCAAAGCGATGAGAATTTTCGTTTTAAAATTGTCAAAGTTCCGGAAATCAAAAGCTTAGCATTTGACGTCCTTGATGAGATGATTGGTTTATATCAAAAACAATGAGGGATATTCCTTATCTATTTTTTAATCGAAAATTCATTTGTTTTATGGTAAAATAGTTTCATTACAATACGAGGAAAAAAGATGTCATCTACGTTTGAAATTTTAATGAATCAAATTGATATGCCACTTGATATGAGACAATCAAGTGCCTTTTTACATGCAGAAATTGAGCAAGTTTTAGTGCATACCGTCAGTCATGTTTGGGAATTTCAGTTTGCTTTTGGAGAAATTTTACCCATTGAGTTGTTTCAAGAATTAAAAAAACGTTTAAATGAAGAATTTTCTAAGACGGGCAACCAAGCTATTTTTGAAATTAGGGCTGCCAATCAAGATTTTACAGAGGAGCTGTTGCAGGCTTATTACAAAGAGGCTTTTACAGAAGGACCTTGTGCCAGTCAGGGCTTTCGTAGTATGTACCAACAGTTAAAGGTGCATGCGGACGGCGATCAGCTCTGGATTGAGGGACCATCCAGTATTGATACGGAGCATTTTCGGAAAATCCATTTGCCCAATTTAGCCAAGCAATTGGTGAAGTTTGGGTTTCCGCATTTTCACTGTCAGGTCAAAGCAAGTGACGCCTTGACTCAGCAACAGGTTGAGACTTTCCAAGCTGAAAAAGAAAAGATTGTGCAAGCGGCTAATGACGAGGCGCTAAAAGCTATCGAAGCACTGCAGCAAATGGCACCACCACCAGCTGAGGAAAAACCAAACTATTCTGATTTTCAAGCACGAAAAGTGGCTGCCCGACCAAAGCTGGACAAGGCAGAGATTACGCAGATGATTGACATCCAGACCGAGGAAAATCGCATTGTCTTTGAAGGTATGGTCTTTGATCTTGAGCAAAAAGTTACCCGCACAGGGCGTGTGCTGATTAACTTTAAGATGACTGATTATACTTCTAGTTTTGCCCTTCAGAAGTGGTTTAAAAACGAAGAAGAAGCCAAAAAATTTGACATCATTAGGAAAAATTCTTGGTTGCGTGTGCGTGGCAATATTGAAATGAATAACTTCACGCATGACTTGACCATGAATGTCCAAGATGTGCAAGAAGTGACACATTATGAGCGGAAAGACTTGATGCCAGAAGGTGAGAAACGGATTGAATTTCACGCGCACACCAACATGTCAACCATGGATGCTCTGCCAGAAGTGGAGGAGTTGATTGCGACAGCTGCTAAATGGGGGCATAAGGCAGTTGCGATTACTGACCACGGCAATGTGCAGAGTTTTCCGCATGGCTATAAAGCTGCTAAAAAAGCTGGTATTCAGCTGATTTATGGCATGGAAGCTAATATCGTGGAAGACCGAGTTCCTATTACCTATAACGAAGTGGATATGGAACTCAAGGAAGCCACTTATGTTGTCTTTGACGTGGAAACTACCGGTTTGTCTGCTATTTACAATGACTTGATCCAAGTAGCGGCAAGTAAGATGTACAAGGGGAATGTCATTGCTGAGTTTGACGAGTTTATCAATCCAGGTCATCCTTTGAGTGCTTTTACGACAGATTTGACGGGGATTACAGACGAGCATGTCAAAAATGCGAAGCCACTCGAGCAGGTCTTGCAAGAATTTCAAGACTTCTGTCAAGATACGGTGCTCGTTGCCCACAATGCTACCTTTGATGTGGGATTTATGAATGTCAATTATGAACGGCATGGGTTGCCACAGATCACGCAACCAGTCATTGATACCTTGGAATTTGCCCGTAATCTCTACCCAGAATACAAGCGCCACGGTTTGGGACCATTGACTAAGCGTTTTCAAGTATCGCTTGATCATCATCACATGGCTAATTATGACGCGGAAGCGACAGGACGCCTACTCTTTATTTTCATTAACGATGCGGCGGAAAAACGAGGTGTCACCAATCTTCAAAAGCTAAACACAGATTTGGTGGATGAAAACTCCTATAAAAAAGCGCGGGTCAAACACGCTACGATTTATGTAAAAAATCAAACGGGTTTGAAGAACATTTTTAAATTAGTCAGTTTGTCTAATACAAAGTATTTTGAGGGCGTACCGCGGATTCCACGAACAGTTTTGGATGCGCACCGAGAAGGCTTGATTTTAGGAACAGCCTGCTCGGAAGGAGAAGTGTTTGACGCGGTTGTTTCGCAAGGCGTTGATGCTGCAGTGGAAGTCGCAAAATACTACGATTTTATTGAAATCATGCCTCCAGCAATTTATGCACCGTTGATTGCCAAAGAGCAGGTTAAGGATGTCGAAGAGCTTCACACCATTATTAAAAATTTGATTGAAGTGGGAAATCGATTAGACAAGCCTGTTCTTGCTACAGGTGATGTGCATTATATCGAGCCTGAAGAAGAAATTTATCGAGAAATTATTGTCCGTAGTTTAGGGCAAGGAGCGATGATTAACCGTCCCATTGGGCATGGCGAAAATGCTCAACCAGCTCCACTTCCAAAAGCGCATTTCCGCACAACCAATGAAATGCTGGATGAATTTGCCTTCTTAGGTGAAGAATTAGCTCGGCAGGTGGTTATTGATAATCCAAATCAATTGGCAGCAACCTTTGAACCGATTGAGGTGGTGAAAGGTGACCTTTATACACCATTTATTGACAAATCAGAGGAAAAAGTCGCTGAGATGACTTATGCCAAAGCCTTTGAAATTTATGGAAATCCACTACCAGATATTGTAGACCGACGAATTGAGCGGGAATTATCCTCCATTTTGGGGAATGGATTTGCCGTGATTTATCTGGCTTCGCAAATGCTGGTACAGCGCTCAAATGAACGCGGCTATTTGGTGGGTTCACGTGGTTCGGTCGGCTCTAGCTTTGTGGCGACTATGATTGGAATTACAGAGGTAAACCCTTTATCTCCTCACTATGTTTGTGGCAAATGCCAGTATTCAGAATTTATTACGGACGGTTCTTACGGTTCAGGCTTTGATATGCCAGATAAAGATTGTCCGCATTGTGGACATAAATTGAGTAAAAATGGACAGGATATTCCCTTTGAAACCTTCCTTGGTTTTGACGGTGACAAGGTGCCTGATATTGACTTGAACTTTTCTGGTGAAGATCAACCGAGTGCCCACTTGGATGTTCGAGACATTTTTGGTGAAGAATATGCCTTTCGTGCTGGTACTGTTGGTACAGTTGCTGCCAAAACAGCGTATGGATTTGTGAAAGGTTATGAGCGGGATTATAATAAATTTTATCGTGATGCAGAAGTAGAACGATTAGCGCAAGGTGCAGCAGGTGTCAAACGAACGACTGGACAGCACCCAGGAGGAATCGTCGTTATTCCAAATTACATGGATGTTTATGATTTTACGCCGGTTCAATACCCAGCAGATGACTTGACTGCTGAATGGCAAACAACTCACTTTAACTTCCATGATATTGATGAAAATGTCTTAAAACTAGATGTACTCGGTCATGATGACCCGACCATGATTCGGAAATTGCAGGATTTGTCAGGTATTGACCCCAATGAAATTCCAATGGACGATCAAGAAGTGATGGCTCTCTTTTCTGGAACAGATGTTCTCGGAGTGACACAAGAGCAAATAGGTACGCCGACCGGTATGCTGGGGATTCCTGAGTTTGGGACCAACTTCGTGCGGGGCATGGTGGATGAAACTCATCCAACGACCTTCGCGGAATTGCTCCAATTGTCAGGTTTGTCTCATGGTACCGATGTATGGCTAGGCAATGCGCAAGATTTGATTAAGCAGGGAATTGCCGACCTGTCTACTGTTATCGGTTGTCGGGATGACATCATGGTCTATCTGATGCACAAGGGGCTGGAGCCCAAGATGTCCTTTACCATTATGGAACGGGTGCGGAAAGGCATGTGGCTCAAAATTTCTGATGAGGAAAGAAATGGCTACATCGCTGCTATGAAGGAAAATAATGTGCCTGAGTGGTACATTGAATCTTGTGGAAAGATTAAGTACATGTTTCCCAAAGCTCACGCAGCTGCCTACGTAATGATGGCCCTGCGGGTAGCCTACTTCAAGGTGCATCATCCGATTTATTACTACTGTGCGTATTTCTCTATCCGTGCCAAAGCTTTTGACATCAAAGTCATGAGTAGTGGACTGGATGCAGTGAAGCGCAAGATGAACGAAATCTCTGAAAAACGCAAAAATAATGAAGCTTCCAACGTTGAAATTGACCTTTATACAACTCTAGAAATCGTCAATGAAATGCTGGAAAGAGGTTTCAAATTTGGCAAACTCAATCTGTATAAGAGTGATGCGACAGAATTTCTTATTGACGGAGATAGCTTAATTCCTCCATTTTCTGCTATGGATGGTTTGGGAGACAACGTTGCAAAACAATTGGTTAAAGCGCGTGCAGAAGGAGAATTTCTTTCAAAAACCGAATTGCGCAAGCGTGGCGGCTTGTCCACTACTCTAGTCGATAAAATGGATGAAATGGGGATTCTAGGCAATATGCCAGAAGACAATCAGCTCAGCCTCTTTGATGATTTATTCTAAAACTTCTTCTTTTGATGAAAGACAGGAATTTCATCAACGGCAGCTGCCACTAAACTAGAATTTTTGCTTATTCATTTGCGAAATATGATTGATTTTGCAGCTCTTTCATGATAAGGACTTCCTGCGAGCAGCTAGCTGTTTTTTGAAAGGTTCTACTAAAATATTCAAAGTAGAGTGGAAATTTTACTACTTGTAAAATTTTTTACAAAATTTATAGATTCTTGTTGTTCTTTGTAAGCTATTTACAAATAGAAAGGATACGTTATGAAGTTAATGATTTCAGCTGAAGATAAAAAAGCCCTAAGAGATTTTCATTATACGCTTGAATTTTCTGGAAAGACTGTTCTTGCTTCGGTAGTATTGGTCAGTTTGGCTGTGCTAGCAAGTCGTGCCTGTTCTTTCAAAGACAAGAAAAATTATTGTTGGCATAAAAAATAATGCAATAGTACCAGTTGTGAATAATCAGGAAGGATAACTAAATGATTGGAAGTATGTTTGTCGGCTTCATTATTGGTCTGATTGCAGCAGCAATCACCAATCGTGGAGAACGAATGGGCTGTATCGGTAAAATCTTACTAGGTTGGTTTGGAGCCTGGCTTGGGCAAATGCTCTTTGGTAGCTGGGGACCTCATCTGTCAGATACAGCAATCATTCCTTCAGTGTTGGGAGCGATTATTCTTTTAGCTATTTTCTGGGAAAGAGGAAGCTGACTTCTAAAAATAGGAGTGAGACCGATACCTACGATTGCTAGTGCAGTCGCCCGCAAAGGAATTAACATTTGAAAATGTTAATCTCAGCTTTCTTATTTCAAGGCTTCGGTACAAAATGTTCTGTATAGTCTCGCCCCACAAGGCGACTTAACTGTTTTCCTTACTGTTGAGGTAGTGAATGTAGAAAACGAAGGTTTCATCAAAATTGCTCTTTGGAGTTTCAAAGGCGAATGAAGATGAGACTTGCTTCACAGGTTCTATTTATCACCTCAAAACGGTGCTTTGTTTCGTGCGATAGCAGTTGCGTTAAAATTGCTTGTCATCATAAAGGAGTGCGTTTGAGACAGATTCACACGATAACTACAAAAAAGAACAACCTTGATTTTCTGTTTATCAGAAGCCAAAGTTGTTCTTTTTATTTGTATTCTTGAATTATAGTGCTTTTATAAAGAAATTTTAATTGGGAATGCTGTTATATCAGAGATTCCCTTTTATTTATTATTCAATCACTAACATGCCTTCTTTGATCGCGAAAGGATCTTTTTCGTTGATGCGGTCGTAAAACATAATGCCGTTGGTGTGGTCAATCTCGTGTTGAACCACGATTGAGTTGTATCCTTTGAGTTTGATACGGTGTTTTTCCCCTTCTTTGTCAAAATATTCAATAGTGACGCGTGCATGGCGCACGACATAACCAGGCACTTCACGGTCAACTGACAAGCAGCCCTCCCCTTCAGCGAGTGCGGCATCTTGAACAGAATGTGCCACTACTTTAGCGTTGTACATAACCGTTTGCAAAGCATAGGCTTCCTTTGGTGGATTGCCCTCTTTATCTGGCAGGTTTGGTACCAATACAGCAATAATCCGCTTTGACAGATCTAGCTGAGGTGCAGCTAGACCAACGCCACCACGAAGTCCCATTTTTTCAGCAGTTGCAGGGTCTTGTGAATTTCTCAAAAATTGGAGCATTTTTTCACCCAAGATAACTTCTTGCTCTGTAAGTGGAAAGGTGACATCCTTAGCGACTGCCCGAAGCGTTGGATTTCCTTCGCGAATGATGTCATTCATATCAATCAAGTGAGCTGGTTTTGTTAATTTTTCAATAACAGACATGTTTTCTCCTTCGTTCTAAAAATGGATTTCTATTCCAAATTAAATTCTTTGTATATGATAAATATAACACAAAATAAAGGAGAAAGAAAGAAATCGAAATAGCGTGTAATGAATATGTGGAGAAAACACGAAATAAATTAGTAAAAAATTAGTCTATTTTGCTTGATGTTTTTAGCAAAAATATGTATGATGTTTAGTTGGATACCTAAAATATTATTAGTAACAAAATAAATTACTTTTTAGGAGGGACAAAAAATTGAAAATTCTACTATTTGGAAATACGGGATATGTAACCAAAAAGTTTATACAAGAAGCTTTTCCAAAGGATACGGTTTATCTTTTGGGAGAAACAGATTTAAAAAGTTCAAAAAAATTAAAATTGACAGTTTTTCCGAAAACAAAAGAAACCATTTTAGTAGAAGTTTTAAGAACCTATCAATTTGACCAAATTTGGCTCTTTGTCAACTGTAGTGGGTTAATGAAAAGCTAAGATAGAGAGAGGACGAGATTCGTTCTCTCTTTTTTGATGTTCAAAGTGATGAGAATGCGTCTCTTAAAATTGTCAAAGTTCCTAAATCCAAAAGCGTTGCGCTTGATGAGCTTGATGAGATTGTTAGTTGCTTCCAGCTTGGCGTTGGAATAAGGTAGTTCCAAGGTGTTGATAATCTTGTCTCTGTCCTTCAGGAAAGTCCGAAAGACTGTCTGAAAAATTGGGTGAACATCAGAAATAACCTCCTCAATCAGATCGAAGAAATGATCAGCTTGCTTTTCCTGAAAGTGAAAGAGCAGAAGCTGGTAAAGCTCATAGTGCTGTCGAAGTTGGTCTGAATAGCTGAGCAGTTTATGAAGAATCTCCTGATTGGTTAAATGAGCCCGAAAAGCTGATCTGTAAAAACGCTTATGGCTAAGCTTGCGGCTATCCTGTTGAAGGAGCTTCCAGTAGCGTTTGAGGGTTCGGTATTCCTGAGATTTTCGGTCGAATTGGTTCATGATTTGGATGCGGACGCGGTTCATAGCTCGGCTGAGGTGCTGGATAATGTGGAAACGATCCAGAACGATTTGGGCATGCGGAAAAAGCTGCTTGGTCAGCTGATAGTAAGGACTGAACATGTCCATGGTCATCACTTTAACCCTCCTACGAACCTGTCTAGGATAGCGTAGAAAATGATTTCGAATGACCGCTTGGGTTCTGCCGTCCAGGATGGCTAGGACCTCATTGGTATTAAAATCCTGAGCGATAAAGCTCATCTTCCCTTTCTTGAAGCTATACTCATCCCAGCTCATGATCTCTGGCAGTCTCTGCCAGTTCGTTTCAAATTTGAATTCCTTGAGCTTGCGAATGACGGTTGAGGTCGAAATTGAGAGCCTGTGGGCAATATCAGTCATGGCTTGCTTCTCAACTAATAATTGAGCGATTTTCTGTTTGACTGCGACGGCAATCTGGTGATTTTTCTGGACGAGGGAGGTTTCGGCGACAGCCATTTTTCCACAGTTCTTACAGCGAAAGCGCCGCTTTTTGAGTCGGATAAGAGTTTTGTATCCTGCTGTCTCCAGATAAGGGATTTTAGAAGGTTTCTGGAAGTCGTATTTGGTCATCTGTCCCTTGTAAGCAGGGCATGGAGGGGCATCATAGTCAAGGCGGGCCATAATTTCTTTGTGAGTACCGCCATCAAAAAGATTGTCTATTTTGATATTTTGGTCTTTAATTCCAAGAAGTTTTGTGATAAAATCGAATTTTTCCATATGAGTCTTTCTAATGAGTTGTTTAGACGCTTTTCATTATAGGTCATAGGGGACTTTTTGTATACACAAAAATAACTCCATAATCTCTGCGGTGGTGTTACCCACTACAGAAATTATAGAGCCTATAAAGTTTTCCCTTAAGTTGATATAAAAATAGCAACTTAGGGGGTGTTTGTTTTAACTTTGTGGATTATCAGATTGCGTCTTTTCATAAAAAACTGTATGATAGGGATAGTGTGATTTTAGAAAGAAGATAAGATGAAAAGATTCATGGAGAAAGCTAGTATTCTGGCTTTATCATTTGTGTTGACAACGGCATTTTCAATTTCCAGCGCTTTACCGGCAATGTCTCAGTTTTATAAGAATTATTCCTCTAGTCAGGTAGAGTTATTAGTCTCCTTGCCGTCTATTGGGATTATGTCTTTATTACTTTTTAATAGTATTTTGGAGCGTTTTTTATCTGAGCGGCAAATGATTATACTAGGACTATTGTTGTTTTCTATTTGTGGCCTCATCCCATTTTTCAATCAAGCTTATGGTCTCGTTTTTGCTTCGCGATTTGTTTTTGGTTTAGGGCTAGGGATGATGAACCCTCGAGCAATTGCGATTATTAGTGAGCGATTCCAAGGGAGAGAGCGTGTGCAGATGTTGGGCTACCGTGGGTCAGCAGAAGTTGTTGGGATGGCTTTGCTGACTTTAGCGGTCGGGCAACTCTTGCGTTTTGGTTGGACAACTACTTTTCTGGTTTATACAGTTGGCTTTATTGTTTTAGCATTGTATCTTTTGTTTGTTCCTTATGAAAAAAGCAAAGTCGATAAACATAAGTATCTCAAGTCTGCTCAGAAAATGACCACAAAACAAGTGCGTTTAAGCATATTGTTGGCTTTTATAGCTGGAATGATTGTGTGTACCAATGTCGCTATCAATTTACGTATTCCAAGTCTTGTCTTACAGAATAAAATGGGAAGTGCTGAAACAGCGAGCTTGATTCTCAGCTGTATGCAGCTTATCGGGATTTTAGCTGGTGTTAGCTTTGCTAGTCTAGTGAGTTTACTGAAAAATCGCTTATTGACAGTAATGGGAATTGTTTTTGGTTTCAGTCAAGTGATGATTGGTTTTTCGAGCCACATTTGGTTCTTAAGTTTAAGTGCTCTGTTGGCTGGTTTTGCTTATAGCGTATCTCTAACAGCTGTATTTCATATTGTATCAGAGAAAATTTCTGCCCATTTGGTCAATCGCGCAACAGCGATTGTTGTATTGGGTTGCAGTAGTGGTGCTTCGGTGTCAACATTCGTCCTATCCTTGATTGGAATCATTTCTTCTGCTCCAACCTTTATTTTTAGTGTACTAGGGGTTCTCATGATAGCAGTATCCATTTTAGCTGTTTTTGTCACTCATCAACAATGAGGAAAAAGATGCGATTAGATAAGTTTTTAGTAGAAATGGGCTTTGGCTCACGAACAGAAGTCTAGTGCCTATTGAAAAAGAAGCAAGTTTTGGTGAATGGAAAAATAGAAACATCTGCGAAAATGCAAATAGATGAAAATCAGGACGAAATTTGGGTCAATAACCGAGTTCTAGTCTATGAAAGATTTGTCTATTATCTTTTAAATAAACCCAAAGGTGTCATTTCTGCTACTGAAGATGATAAGCATCGAACGGTTTTGGATTTGCTGGATGAAAATGCACGCCAGAAAGAAGTCTTTCCAGTCGGATGGCTCGACATTGACACTCATGGTCTTTTGTTATTAACCAATAATGGAGCTTTGGCACACGCTATGCTGTCTCCTAAAAAGCATGTAGCAAAAGTTTATCGTGCAAAGGTAGATGGGATTATAACTGAAAAAGATGTGGAACATTTTGAAGCAGGAATAGAACTCAAGGACTTTACCTGTCAGCCTGCAAAATTGACCATATTAGAAGTGAATGAAGAGCAACAAACTTCTCTGGTGGAGATTATAATTTCTGAAGGAAAATTTCACCAAGTGAAGCGAATGGTTCAGGCATGTGGCAAAAAAGTAACTGACTTGGAACGCCTTTCTATGGGACCGCTTATGCTGGATGAGCGTTTGGAATTAGGCACTTTCCGTCGTTTGACAAAAGAAGAATTAGAAAAACTCACTATTTTTGGTGTAGAACTCTAAGCCGGAATGTCCCATTTGACAAAACCTTTCCTTCTTGGTAGAATAAGGATGTCGTTAAAGATAAATAACTTTTTCTTGGTATTAGGTGGGCCAAGCCTAACACTCGGATGAAGCGTAAAGAAAAGGAGAATATCATGGCAATCTCAAAAGAGAAAAAAAACGAAATCATTGCACAATATGCACGTCACGAAGGTGACACAGGTTCAGTTGAAGTACAAGTAGCTGTTCTTACTTGGGAAATTAACCACCTTAACGAACACATCAAGGTACACAAAAAAGACCACGCTACTTACCGTGGATTGATGAAAAAAATCGGTCGCCGTCGTAACCTTCTTGCCTACTTGCGTAAGAACGACGTTAACCGTTACCGTGAATTGATCAACTTACTCGGACTTCGTCGTTAATTCAATTAAAAGTCTCTCATGAAAATGAGAGCTTTTTTTCTACCATTAAAAATAGAAATGTGTCAGAGTAAGCATATCCTTTGACTGTTGTAATAACTATTGATACAATGTATTTATAAAAATAATTACAAATGTAATTGAATAATAAAAAGGAGAATGATCATGATTGAAATCACTTATTTAGATGCTAGTAAGCAAGAGAGGGTTATAACGTTTGAAAGCTATCAAGAATTTGAGCAATCGCAGCAAGCCTGCTTGATCAATGTGGCAGATTATTATCCAGTTCAAAAGCTGCTTGTTAATGGACACGAATTGGATTACCAAGGGACTTACGGTGATGTTTTCTTTTATCTAATGAAGCAAGATTTAAATCAATACAAATAAAAGTGAGGTAAAATGATGACAAAAGCTATTACTGATGCAACGTTTGAAGCAGAAACAAAGGACGGTCTTGTTCTTATTGACTTTTGGGCTACTTGGTGTGGACCTTGTCGTATGCAAGCTCCTATTCTAGAAAAACTTTCCGTAGAAATTCCAGAAGATGAATTGAAAATCGTGAAGATAGACGTTGATGAAAATCCAAATACCGCACGACAATTTGGTATTATGAGTATCCCGACTCTCTTATTTAAAAAGGACGACCAGGTTGTGAAACAAGTCGCCGGGGTACATACAGCAGCACAAATCAAGCAAATCATGACAGAATTAGGATAAAGCATAAAATCCGCTTAGTTTTTAAGCGGATTTTTAGGTGCCTGAAAACTTTTAGTCAGATACTTAAAAAAGAGATTCTTGAGGAGCCATAATAAAACTTAAAATAAAGTATTGACTTGTTTAAAATTAAGCGTATAATTATATTCAATAAAAATTAAGCGATTGCTTAACAAAAAAGAAAGTGGATATAAAATGAAACGAATATTGCAAAATAAACTGTTTATGGGAACTTTCGTCTCGGATATGTTGTCTAATTTTGGAGATGTACTCTATTATTTGGCTTTAATGAACTATGTTCTGCTATTGCCAGAAGCAAAATTTGCAATCTCTTTAGTGACTTTATCTGAAAGTTTGCCTTTTCTGACGATGATTTTCATGGGCATGTGGGGCGATCGCACTAAGAAGAAAGTAGATACGATTTTGGTGACGCTTTTGTTTCGGACAGGACTGTATCTGCTCATTGGTCTGGCTATGGGCTTTCAGCCAGCTTTATGGGTAGTGATTTTAGCTGTATTGGTCAATCTTTTATCTGATCTAGCCGGTCAATATGAAGATGCTTTGCACATACCACTCAGCCTTCGTATTATTCCAATGGAAGATCGTGAAGCCATGTATGCCTTTCGTCAAGGAGCAAGCTCTATCTTAAAGATTCTCTTTCAATCCAGTGGAGCAATTTTAGCTGGGCTGATGAGTTATCAACACCTCGCATTTTTTAATGCTGGAACTTTTGTAGTTAGTGCTTTGATAATGATGATACTTCGTCCTAGTTTAAACAAGTTGCTCAAAGACAAACCAATTCATTCTTCTGTTGAGAATCGTGAGGGAGAGAGGCATTTTATTAAAAATACATGGAATAGTTTGCAGCAATCTTATCAAACTGTTCAGAATATCTCCGTCTTAAAGACTTCTATTTTTACCATTGCTGGTTTAAATGCTGTGTTTGCAGCAGAGAATGCACTGCTCCTCCTAAATATGAAAGAAAATCCCAGTTTTGCATTTATCAATCCAGCCACAACTATAGCAACCGTTACAGTTGTAACTTTGATAGGAAATATTTTGGGGAGTGTTTTGGTAACGACCTTATTAAAAAAAGTAAGTATGGAATTTTTGCTGAAGATTTCCGTATTCATGCCCCCTGCTCTCTTTATTGGTTTTTTACTCCACAGTATTTATATTATTTTCTTGGTTAATTTTTTGACAATGGTTATCGTAGGCATTTTTCAGCCGAAGATGAATGCTTTTATCATTTCATCGCTTCCTGAGGAGCATTTGGCGACAATCAGTGCGGGGATTAGTAGTTTTTGCACATTAGGCTTAGTTCTTTGTCAAATGCTAGTAGCAGTTTTGGTAACGTTCTTGTCATCAGCCCAAATTGCTTTCTTATTTTTAATATTATCATCAATTTTATTCTTTTATACACTGAAAGTGCCCAGAAAAAATGCTAAACACGTGATGCAATAGCTTTCTAAACAGTTTACTTGTTAGGATGAATTTGATAAGATAACACTAAAGAAGGAGTAAAGATAATGGTGGAAGTACAGTATTCAGAACAAGCAAGTGATTTAATGGAGCAGTTTTCTCTATCTACTCTGATACAGGATAGAAGAGAGACTATCGAAAGTTTTAGCGGCAAAGAGCGTGAGCTTTTTAAAGATGTTCTTCCTGTGATGGAGGAGCTTCGCCTTTTGTTTCAACCTTATAAGGAACAAATGGAAACTTATTATTTGACTGGTTATGGAATCACCTTGCTACAAAGTTGCTATTTGGAGATGGTAGATAAGGGGCTGACGCCCAAATCTGTTGAAGCGGTACATGCCTACTGTTTGCAGCTAGATGCCGAAGCGATAAGAGAACAGTTAAAAGGTCTCTTAAACACAGGTCCTGAGCACATGGCTAAAAGTGGAGATTTTTGGGATTATTTAGAAGCATCATCTATTAAATCAGAAACTAAGTGGTATTTCAGTCAATTTTATCGGAAGCCACTTGAAGCTATGAAAGAGTTAATAGAATTGTCTCGGGAACTTATTCCGCTTTACCAGCCTTACTTGGAAAAAAGTGCTGCCGAACGTAGAGCTTATGCGGCATCCTTTTCATTGGAGGATACCATTGCAGAGTCTGCTAGTCTATCTCATTTTGATTGGAATTTTAAAGAAAATCAATTTATTAGGCTTTATGTTGTCAGTCCATGGGTGGTGCAGTTTGCATCTTACTTCAGTGAAACAGAACCGAAAGAGAGTCATTATTTTATCGTTTCTTGCCGCATTGATCAACTACTTAAAAGTGGAAAAGAACTGGATATGGATACGTTTGCCGCAGTTCTCAAGGTACTTAGTGATAGCACACGCTATAATGTTATGGTAGAATTAGCTAAACCGTATGCTAAGAGCAAACGGATTGCTGAAGAGTTAGATATTACTGGAGCAGCGGTTTCTTTTCATACTCAAAAGCTCATCAATGCAAAACTCCTGCTTTTTAACCGTGACCATAAAGATGTGAAATATGATGTAAATAAAAGTTTACTTAGAGAAATCATTGCCAAGCTGACGAGTGACTTTGGCTTGGAGGAAAAATGAAGATAAAGACCTTTGGATTAGTTACAGACGAAAAAAGAGGCTGGGACAAAAGTCCTTAACCTCGTCAGATTTTTATGAGTTTCTTGCAAGTCGCAGTGGTTGAGTGGGTTCTATGCGGTTGATAAATCAACCTTTACAGCCCTACTCAACTGTGCGGGGGTGGGACGACAAAATCAAATTTCTTCGAAATTACCGATTTTTGTCCCACTCCCTTTTGAGTAGTTTCTGTTATTCTTCCAATTCTTTACTGTATGCAATAATCTGATCAACCGTGTCTGACAAGAATTGAATGGTATCACGGAGTGGTTTATCAGTAGAAATATCTGCACTGATGATGCGAGCTGACTCAAGAGGCGTTTTGCTTCCGCCGGATTTGAGGAAGTTGAGCCAATCGCGGGCTCCATTTTCAGAATTTTTCAAATGAAGATAACCAGCAGTTGAGATAACGAGACCTGCAGAATAGGTATAACTATACAGTCCCATGTAATAGTGACTTTGCCGCATCCAAGTGAGCGCAGCATCGTCATCAATTTCCACCGCATCACCCCAGAATTCGGTCAGAACTTCTTTCATGATACTGTTCAGTTTAGCAGCACCAAAAGTTTCACCGGCTTCAATCAGATTGTAAACACGGCGTTGGAAAGCTGCTTCCAGGAGGTGAGTAATGAAGTTATGGAAGTAGGTGTCAGTTAAGCGATGCGCAAGAGCAAAGCGTTTTTGGCGTGGATTGTCAAATTGATGTTCCAAATAGTCGCTAAGTAAGAGTTCGTTGAAGGTAGAAGGAGCTTCTACATAATAAGTTGACATGTGGGTATTAAAGTAGCTTTGGCTGTTGTCTGAGAAGATAAATTGACCAGAGTGACCAATTTCATGAATCAGAGTATATACATCACTCATACGACCCGTCCAGCTCATGAGCACATAAGGGTGCACACGATAAGGGTCAGTTGCATAGCCTCCGGAGTCCTTGCCGGCATTAGCTGCAAAATCCACCCAGCGCTCTTTTTGATAATTGGCAATTTCGCGCGTGTATTCTTCTCCAAGCGGAGCAACGGATTTCATTACTAGTTCGTAAGCGTCGTCAATAGTGACATCAGGATTGAGTGCGCTATCCAAGTCCAATTTCCAATCTGCAAAGGTCATTTTTTCAAGACTGTTGATTTTAGCCACGTGTTTGAGGAACTTTTGTGCAACAGGTGCAAATTCAGTCATGATGAGGTCAATCTGCTGGTCAAACATAGAACGGTCTACCTCTTGCTCAGCCAAAAGATAGTCAAAGACAGAGTCATACCCCCGCATATCAGCAATCAGTTTTTCAGATTTTACTTGAGCCAGATAAGCTGCGGCAGCAGTATGTTGATGTTTACGAAGTCCAGCTGAGAAAGAACGGAAAGACTTTTCGCGGACTTGAGCGTTTTCGTGATTTTGGTAGAAATTTTCGTAGCTGATAAAGCTATTCTTATAAACTTTTCCGTCTACTTCAAAATCCTCCATGGCAAAATCACCTGCCCTCATTTTGGTGTAAATGTCTTGTGGGCTGTAAAAAACTTCACTGAGATTTGTCAGAGCCTTTTCGACATCGGCACCTAAATAGTGAGCTTTTTGAATTTTTGCTTGACGAATTGCAGCAGTCAAATGCGGTAGTTGTCCGAGACGGTCGAGTACTTTTTCATTGGCATTTACCAAAGCTGCGTCAAAGAAGCTAAGCGCAACGCTGGCTTCTGTTTCAAAATCTGTACCAGCTTGCGCAATCTGTGCAAAGCTTTCATCACCGTAGTCCGTTGTTTGCGGCATAAAGCTGTAGTTGCCAATATGGCTTCTTTGAATGTAGATTTGCTCCAATTCAGCAAAAGCCTTTTCAAAATCCTCAAAAGTATGGAGGTTATCCTTATAATCACGTGTGAATTGGTTAATGTCCTCACGCGTTTTTTCAATCGCCCGCAAGAAATCCTCTCGGTCTTGATAGAGGGCTGTTAAGTCCCACAGTTCATTTTCTGGAAATTCAGAACGTTGTTTTTGTTCAACCATAAATCTATTTCTCCTTGTCATTAACTTTCTTCTAGTATAGCAGAAAAACGCAATAAATAGACGGCATTTCAAAAATTATCGCTAAATTCTCAAAAATTCTTGGTAAAAAGCTGTTTTAAGGCTTTTTCTTTTAGTTGAAAATATGATAAAATAAGGTTTATACGTGCTTGATACAAAGATGAGGATTTAAAGGCTTATTAGGGACAATCCTTGTTTATTTCAAAAGTACAGCAGATGAATATTGTGAGCGTTTAACGAGATTTGCGACAGGAACTTGTTAAATCAATACTATTTGGCAAGAGGCTTTGACTTAGCAAGGCGTTTAGCGATTAGCGTAAACTGATTAGGTACTAAGTATCAATCAATTTTAATGCTTTGTATCTTGATCTTTGTAGGCAAGACGTATAAAAAAATTAGAAATTGAGCATAAGCTCAACGAGGAATATATATGACAAAGCAAGTATTTAAAATTACTTTTGCTGGTAAAGACTTGGTAGTTGAAACAGGTCAAGTGGCGAAACAGGCAAACGGTAGCGTAGTAGTTCGTTATGGTGAAAGTACCGTTCTGACAGCAGCCGTTATGTCAAAGAAAATGGCGACTGGCGATTTCTTCCCACTTCAAGTCAATTATGAAGAAAAGATGTATGCAGCTGGGAAATACCCTGGTGGATTTAACAAACGTGAAGGTCGTCCTTCGACAGATGCGACTTTGACAGCTCGCTTGATTGACCGTCCGATTCGTCCGATGTTTGCGGACGGTTTCCGCAATGAAGTGCAGGTTATCAATACGGTTCTTTCTTATGATGCAGATGCTTCAGCGCCTATGGCAGCTATGTTTGGTTCATCTCTTGCTTTGTCAATCTCAGACATTCCTTTTAACGGTCCAATTGCTGGTGTGCAGGTTGGCTATATTAATGGAGAATTGGTTATCAATCCAAGTCAAGAGCAAAAAGAAGCTTCTTTACTGGAATTAACTGTTGCAGGAACCAAAGAAGCAATTAACATGGTTGAGTCTGGTGCCAAAGAATTATCAGAAGAAGTGATGCTGGAAGCCCTTCTGAAAGGTCACGAAGCAGTTAAAGAATTGATTGCTTTCCAAGAGGAAATCGTGGCAGCAGTCGGAAAAGAAAAAGCAGAAGTTGAGCTTCTTCATGTGGATGAAGAATTGCAAACAGAAATTGTAGCAGGCTATAACGCTGATCTTCAAAAAGCCGTTCAGGTAGAAGAAAAATTAGC
>ERZ773008.604-NODE-604-length-26560-cov-8.861573_pt1 | contig 26560 bp, 22 predicted proteins | sample MGYA00580664_ERZ773008 | MGnify/ENA primary metagenome ERZ773008 (study PRJEB29015, sample SAMEA2738016) | human oral metagenome | biome: human oral; feature: human-associated habitat; material: dental | place: China | collected 2048 ... | reverse complement strand
ACGACCGCGCGTCCCCGGGTACGACCGCGCGTCCCCGGGTACGACCGCGCGCTCCGGGGTACGACCGCGCAGGGCCCCGAGGCACTGAACCGCCGGCACCCGCCCACCCCGACCACGCCCTCATACACGAAGGGCCCTGAAACTCCTCGGTTCCGGTACAGCCGTCGCGCATGGACGGGTGGCCGTCCGCAGCGTCCGCGGGACGACCGCATGGCCCGCGCGGGAGCACTCGGGCGGAGCCGGTCGGGCGGTCGGCCCGGGTGCTCGGCATCAGTATCCGATGACGGCCTCGGGCTGAGCGGAGTCGCGCACCCTCGTCGGGTGCAGCCCGCCCTCATGCGGGTCGATCGCCTCGGCACTGATGCGCTTGGAGAAGACCCTGTATCCCCAGATCGTGTAGAAGAGCACGACCGGGACGAAGACGACGGCGGCGACGGTCATGATGAGGAGGGTCGTGTCCGCGCTCGCGGCCTGCTGGATCGTCAGGGAGTAGGCGGCGTCGATCGATGATCGCATGACATCGGGGGCCATGGCCGCGAAGATGAAGACGACGGCGAGGGCGATGCCGACGAAGTGCAGGGCGAAGGCCCAGCCGATCCGGTCCTGCCGAGCGAGGCCCAGTGAGCCGATCAGCGCCAGTGCGGCGATGACCAGTGGGATCCAGGCCAGTGCGTTGGAGGAGTGGGCGAGCTGCGCCCACAGCGCCCACACGGCGGTGACGGCCGCGGATGCGATCGAGGAGCGCTTGGCGAGGCGGAGGGCTCTCTCGGAGAGGGGGCCCACGGTCTTGAGCGCGATGTAGAGCGCTCCGTGCGTCAGGAACAGCAGGCAGGTGACCGCCCCGCCCAGGAGCGTGAAGGGCGTGAGCAGGCTGAGGAAGCCGCCGGTGATCTGGTGCGAGGCTCCGTGGATCAGGACGTCGGTGGGGACCTCGCTCGCGGGCACGGGCGCGCCCGAGGCCGTGTCGATGACCTCGATCCTCATGCCCTGGACGAGATTGGCGAAGGCCGCGCCCCACAGGATCGAGGGGATCCAGGCGCTGATCGTGTGCGCCCAGTCCCAGCGGTCGCGCCAGGCCTGGTCATTGATCTTCTCCCGCCACTCGATTGCGCAGATACGCACGATGAGGCACAGGAGAATGAGGAGGAGGACGAGGTACGCGCCCGAGAAGAGAGTGCCGTACCACTCCGGGAAGGCGGCGAAGGTGGCGCCGCCGGCCGTCAATAGCCAGACCTCGTTGCCGTCCCAGTGGGGGCCGATGGTGCCGAGCATGGCTCGGCGCTCCCTCTCGTCGCGACCGAGGATCCTCAGCAGCATGCCGACGCCGAAGTCGAAGCCCTCGAGGGTGAGATAGCCGATCCACAGGACGGCGATGAGGACGAACCAGAGGATGGACAGCGGTGTCATGGTGTGCTCTCTTCCGGTTCAGTACTCGAAGGACAGGAGGGGGGAGGCGGTGCTGCTCGTCGCGGCCGTTCTGACGCGCTCGACGGAGGCCGCGGTCTGAGTGCGCACGCCCTCGCGGACGTAGCGGCGCACCAGCACGAACCAGACGACACCGAGAGCCGCGTACAGGAGCGTGAAGAGGGCCATGGAGGCGAGCACCGTGCCGGAGGAGACGACGGTGGACACGCCGCTGCTGGTGAGCATGAACACCTGGGAGACGGGGTCGGCGAGGTTGGGGACGACGACCCACGGCTGACGGCCGATCTCGGTGAAGATCCAGCCGAAGGTCGAGGCGAGGAAGGGCAGCGGCAGGGTCCACAGGGCGATCCGACCCAGCCGCGGGCTGGTGATGAGGCGGTCCCCGCGGGTCAACCACAGCCCGATGGCGCCGATGAGCAGGGACAGCATGCCGAGCCCGATCATGAGGCGGAACGACCAGAAGGTCGTCATGACGTCGGGCGTGTAGTCGACACCGGCGCCGTATCGCTCCTCGTACATGGCCTGCGCGTCGGCCAGGCCCGTGACCTTCGCGTTCGGGTCGTTGGTCGCCAGGAAGGAGTAGACGTAGGGCACGGAGCCGATGCGGGTGACTCCGCCGTCGCAGTCGCCGAAGGCGGCCACGGTGAAGCCGGCGCCGGACTCGGTGGCGCACAGGGCCTCGGCGGCGGCCATCTTGGCGGGCTGCTCCTGGGCGACGAGCTGTCCCTGGGCGTGCCCGCTGCCGGCGGTGAGCAGGCCGGCGACGACGACGGTGATCGCGCCGAAGCGGGTGAGACGGCGCCAGAGCTCACGGGCCTCGTAGTCCTGGCCGGCTCGGGCGGCCTTGACCATCCACCACACGGAGACGCCGAAGACGATCGTCCCGGCGACGAGGAAGGAGGTGGCGATGACGTGGAGGATGGTCGTCCACAGGATGTGGTTGCCCAGGACCGCGAGGAAGCCGCCGATGCCGTCGAGCTCGGCCCGGCCGGTCGTCCTGTTGACGACGGCGCCCACGGGATGCTGCATCCAGGAGTTGGCGGCGAGGATGAAGAAGGCGGAGACATTCGTGCCCAGGGCGACCATCCACATGCACAGGTTGTGCAGCTTGGGGGACAGGCGGTCCCAACCGAAGATCCACAGGCCGAGGAAGGTCGATTCCATGAAGAAGGCCAGGAGGGCCTCGAAGGCCAGCGGCGCGCCGAAGATGTTGCCGACGTAGCGGGAGTACTCGGACCAGTTCATGCCGAACTGGAACTCCTGCACGATGCCGGTGGCCACGCCGAGGGCGAAGTTGATCAGCAGGATCTTGCCGAAGAACGTCGTGGCGACGCGCCACTGCTCGTTGCCGGTGCGCAGGTAGGCGGTCTCCATGAGCGCCACGAGCGGGGACAGCCCGATCGTGAGCGGAACGAGGATGAAGTGGTAGACGGTCGTGATGCCGAACTGCCATCGAGCCAGATCGAGGGAGTCCAACGCCATCGGTGCGAGCACCATCAGCGCCACCTTTCAGGATGAACGATGAGAACGATAAGTGAATCCTCCGCACCCTTTGCGGAGTTATAGGAGCAGTATAAGGCATGTGACGACGGCTTGTCACGAATGCGGGAATTCTAGAGCAGTCTTGGTGCGGCGGATGCATGGCGTCCCCGGGGAGTGAGCCAGTTCCCGGGCGGGCCGGTCCGTCCCGCGGCGCTCGGTGTGGAATACTGTCGTCGGCTTCGAGCGCTACGTACCGGCACCCGGGGCCCGAGCCTCAGTGGTCGAGACCGCCCTGGAGAAGTGCGCCGCACGACGCGCCGCCGCACTCCCGGACCGTGCGAGTCCCTCCACGGGCAGGCGCCGCAAGGCGAGAACACAGACTTTTCCGCTCCCTCGTCGGGAGCACGACTGCGTCCCAGCGCCGTGGGTACGGTGGAGGCTGGGGCATCCGGAGAGTGCACCGCACCGTGTCCACATCGAAGTCCGCATCGAGCTCATCGCCCGCTCCCGATCGCGCCCCCCGTAGGCCCGGGACGCCCGTCGTTCCTGCTGCTGGGGAGGCTCCTGCCGCCGAGGCGTCCAGGACTCCGACCCGTCGGCGTCGTAAGGCGACCGCCGCGGCCACGGCTCCGGCGCAGGCCCCCGCCGCGGAGCAGCCCGCGCCGGTGACCGCCGAGGGTCCCGACGACGAGACCGCTTCGAGCGCACCGGACTCCGGCGGCACGGCCCCGACCGCGCCGCGAGCGGGGGGCCGACGACGCCGGAGGGCCACGGCCGGCCAAGCCGCTCCCGAGCACGCCGAGGCGCCGGCCGGCGCCTCGGCGGACTCCCAGGAGTCCACCGGTCGGGAGGGTGCCGGGAACGACTCCCGGGCCGATGAGCAGGACGGCGCGGGTCGCCGTCGGCGACGTCGCGGAGGCCGTGGCCGTCGTGCGCGCTCCCGCACCGAGGAACGTCAGGAGACCGAGGGGACGGGGAGGGCCGAGAAGGCCGATTCCCGGGCCCCGGCGGGTGATGGCTCCGGGGATGCCCCGGGCTCCGCCGAGGAGGAGGCGGCCCCGCCCCGCCGTCGCCGTCGTCGCTCGCGTTCCCGCGCCCGTTCCGACGCCGGGCGGGACCCGCGTGACGAGGTGACCGCTCTCAAGGGCTCGACCCGCTTGGAGGCCAAGCGGCAGCGCCGCCGTGAGGGACGCGCGGCCGGACGCCGCCGCCCCATTGTCACCGAGGCGGAGTTCCTGGCCCGCCGCGAGAGCGTGGATCGTCAGATGATCGTGCGCGAGCAGGACGGTCTCAATCAGATCGCCCTGCTCGAGGACGGGCTGCTCGTCGAGCACTACGTCGCTCGTCACACGCAGACCTCCATGGTCGGCAATGTCTACGTGGGTCGGGTTCAGAACGTGCTGCCCTCCATGGAGGCCGCCTTCGTGGACCTGGGCAAGGGGCGCAATGCCGTGCTGTACGCCGGCGAGGTCAATTGGGACGCCGCGGGGATGGAGGGCAAGCCGCGTCGCATCGAGGACGCGCTCTCCAGCGGCGACACGGTCCTCGTGCAGGTCACCAAGGACCCCATCGGGCACAAAGGCGCACGACTGACCAGTCAGATCACTCTGGCGGGCCGCTATCTCGTGCTCGTCCCGGGCGGCACGATGACCGGTATCTCCCGCAAGCTGCCCGACACCGAGCGCGTGCGCCTGAAGAAGATCCTCAAGCGCATCGTCCCCGATGACGCCGGAGTCATCGTGCGCACCGCCGCCGAGGGCGCCAGCGAGGACCAGCTCGCAGCCGACGTCAACCGCCTCCTCACCCAGTGGCGGGCCATCGACAAGAAGGCGTCCTCCGTCTTCAGGGGCTCCAGCAAGGCCCCCGTCCTGCTCAAGGGCGAACCGGAGCTGGCCGTGCGCGTCGTGCGCGACGTCTTCAATGAGGACTTCCGGCGCCTGGTCGTCCAGGGCTCCGGCGCCTGGAAGACGATCAGCCAGTACGTCGGCGAGCTGAGCCCCGATCTGGAGGATCGCCTTGAGCACTGGGTGAGCCCTGAGGACGTCTTCTCCGCCCACCGGGTCGACGAGCAGCTCGCCAAGGGCTTCGATCGGAAGGTCTGGCTGCCCAGCGGGGGCACGCTCGTCATCGACCGCACCGAGGCCATGACGGTCATCGACGTCAACACCGGACGCTTCACCGGCGGCGCCGGCGGCACCCTTGAGGAGACGGTGACGCGTAACAACCTCGAGGCGGCCGAGGAGATCGTCCGGCAGCTGAGGCTGCGCGACATCGGCGGCATGGTGGTCATCGACTTCGTGGACATGGTCCTGGAGTCCAACCGCGACCTCGTCCTGCGCCGCCTGGTCGAGTGCCTCGGACGCGACCGCACCCGTCACCAGGTCACCGAGGTGACCTCTCTCGGCCTGGTTCAGATGACCCGCAAGCGCGTGGGGCAGGGACTGGTGGAGGCGTTCTCCACGCCGTGCGAGTGCTGCGGGGGTCGCGGATTCATCGTCCACGACAACCCGGTCGAGAATCAGACCGCGGATGGGCCCGCCCCCTCCCGGAGGGGCTCGGGATCGGGCCGCCGCGGTCGCAGGAATCGCGAGGAATCCGCACCCGCGCGTTCGTCCTCGCGCTCCAGCGGTTCCTCGGAGGCCTCCAGTGAGCCCGATGCGCCCGTGCACGATGACGCGGCGCGTGCCGCCGTGCGCGGCGCGCTCGCTCAGATCGCCGCTGCGGCGGAGCATGCCCACGAGCACGCCGACATCGATCAGGCCTGATGGGAGCCGCAGTGGCCCCGCCGGCTGTGCGCGAAGGCTCGTGCCCAAGAACACAGGTTCGTGTGCCGACGCCGGGTTGGTCGAGCGCCGCGGATCGCCTACAGTGGTTCGCCGGTGCGTCTTGCGCCCTGCCAAGTGGATCGTTCTCCGGCGGTGGAAATCGATGTTTCCCCGGATGCGATCCGAAGATTTTCGACAGAGATGAGCATTCAAGTGGTCTACGCGATCGTCAAGGCCGGCGGCCGTCAGGAGAAGGTCTCTGTCGGCGACGTCGTGGTTGTCGACAAGCTCGCCGGCGAGATCGGTGACGAGGTCTCCCTCGCCCCCGTTATGCTGGTGGATGGCGGTAAGGTGACCACTGCCGCTGCCGACCTCGCCGCATCCTCCGTCACCGCGGAGATCGTCGGCGAGGAGAGGGGCCCCAAGATCAATATCCTCAAGTTCAAGAACAAGACGGGCTTTCGCAAGCGTCAGGGTCACCGCTCTCGGCTCACGGCCGTCAAGGTCACCGCGATCAAGTGAACGTCCCGCGGCGTTCTCGGGCGCCGGCGGTCCCAAGCGCCGGCGCTGATGAGAGCGTCCGACTGAAGAGAAAGAAGCCTCACCATGGCACACAAGAAGGGTCTTGGCTCCTCTCGCAACGGCCGTGACTCGAATGCGCAGCGTCTGGGCGTCAAGCGCTTCGGCGGTCAGTTCGTCAAGGCCGGCGAGATCATCGTCCGTCAGCGCGGAACCCATTTCCACCCCGGCAACAATGTGGGTCGCGGAAATGACGACACCCTGTTCGCCACTGCTGCCGGCAACGTTCAGTTCGGCACCCACCGCGACCGCAGGGTTGTCAACGTCGTGCTTCCCGAGGCCTGAGTCTCCATACCACCAATCGGTGCCGCGAGGGCGAACGGCTTTCCGCCGTCCGCCCTCGCGGCATATGGCCCCGCGCGCCTCGCCTCCCGCTCAGAGCCCTCCAGGAGAACCCATGCCCAGCTTCATCGATCGAGTGGTCCTCCATGCGGCCGGTGGCGACGGCGGCCACGGCTGCACCTCGATCCGCCGCGAGAAGTACAAGCCCCTGGCCGGACCCGACGGCGGCGATGGCGGTCACGGCGGCGACGTCGTGCTCGTCGTGGATCCGCGGGTCACTACTCTGCTGACCTATCACCGCTCCCCCCACAGATCCGCGGGCAACGGCGCACCCGGCATGGGCGGATGGCGCCGTGGCGCCGACGGCGAGAGCCTGGTGCTGCCCGTTCCCGAGGGGACCGTCGTCAAGGACGCCGATGGACACGTCGTCGCCGATCTCGTCGGTGCGGGCACGAGGGTCGTCGTGGCCGAGGGCGGCACCGGGGGGCGGGGCAACTTCTCCCTGGCGTCCTCCAGGCGTCGGGCCCCGGGCTTCCATCTGCTGGGCGAGCCCGGGCAGACTCGTGATGTCGTCCTGGAGCTCAAGACCGTCGCCGATGTCGCCCTCATCGGCTACCCGAGTGCCGGCAAGTCCTCCCTCATCGCCGCGCTGAGCGCGGCCAGACCCAGGATCGCCGACTACCCCTTCACCACACTGGTGCCGAACCTGGGCGTCGTCGAGGCCGGGGAGACCCGCTACACGATCGCCGACGTGCCCGGCCTCATCCCGGGTGCCAGCCGGGGGAAGGGCCTCGGCCTGGAGTTCCTGCGCCACATCGAGCGCTGCGCGGTCATCGTCCACGTCGTGGACTGCGCGACGCTCGAGCCCGGTCGTGACCCGCTGTCCGACCTGGACACCATCGAGACCGAGCTGGCCGCCTACGCGGCCCGCCTCGACCAGGGGGAGGACGATCCCGTCCCGCACGGCCGCGTGCCGCTCATGGAGCGTCCGCGCGTCGTGGTCCTGAACAAGATCGACGTTCCCGAGGCCGCTGAGCTCGCCGACTTCGTGCGCTCCGACGTCGCGTCCCGGGGTCTGCCCGTCTTCGAGGTCTCCGCCATCGCCCGCACGGGACTGCGGGCCCTGTCCTTCGCGCTGGCCGAGCTCGTGGCGCGGGCGCGAGCCGGAGACGACACCGCTTCGAGCTCCTCGGTCGCCGGCGCCGAGGCGGAGCGGCCCGTCATCCGCCCGGCGGCCGTCGGCCGCCGCGACAAGAAGCCCCTGGCCACGGTGCGTCTCATCCGTCACCCGCGCGAGGGGGAGATCTACCAGGTTCGCGGCGACAAGCCCGAGCGCTGGGTGCGGCAGACCGACTTCGCGAACGACGAGGCCGTCGGTTACCTGGCCGACCGTCTGGCCGCCGGTGGCGTGGAGGACGAGCTGGTCGCCGCCGGCGCGCACGCCGGGGCCCCCGTACTCATCGGGTCGGTCGACGGCGGAGTCCTGTTCACCTGGGAGCCGGCCATGACGACCGGGATCGAGCTCCTCGGAGCCCGAGGAACCGACGCGCGCATGGAGGATCGCCACCGACGCACCAATGCCGAGCGCCGTGCTCACTACCATGAGCTCATGGATGCCAAGGAGGCCGCTCGTCAGGAGCTGCGCGACGAGGCCGCCGAGGGCATCTGGACGGATGCGGCCGGCTGGTCGGACGAGGACGGGGCATGAGGACGACGGGTTCCCGGCCGACGCGCCTGGACGATGGGGCGCGTGTCGTGCTCAAGGTCGGCTCGTCCTCCCTCACTCGCTCCGACGGGGGCCTCGACCTCAACCGCATCGACATCATCGCGGGCCTGGTCGCCGGGATGCGACGTCGCGGCCACGACGTGGTCCTGGTGTCGTCCGGGGCGGTGGCCGCGGGACTGGTCCCCCTGGGAATGGTCGAGCGCCCCGGCGAGCTGCGCCTGCTGCAGGCGGCGGCCTCCGTGGGGCAGGGGCGCCTCGTGTCCCGGTGGCAGACCGCGATGAGCGCCTACGGCGTGGTGACCGCTCAGGTGCTGCTCACCGCTCAGGACGTCGCCGTGCGCAGCCACTACCGGACTGTGCGCGCCACCTTCGACGCCCTGCTGTCGATGGGGGCGGTGCCCATCGTCAACGAGAACGACGCCGTGGCGACCGCCGAGTTCAACCTCGGGGACAACGATCGCCTGGCCGCGCTCGTGGCCCATCTGGTCACCGCCGATGCGCTCGTGCTGCTCACCGACGTCGACGGCCTGTGGACCGCCAGGCCGGGCACGCCCGGGGCCGGTCCCGTGCGCTACGTCGAGACGCCGGAGCAGCTCGGCGCAGTCGATGTCACCGGCCGGGGCGGCTCGCTCGGCACGGGCGGGATGCGCACGAAGATCCAGGCGGCGACGATCGCCTGCGCCTCCGGGATCGCCACGATCATCGCCGCGGCCGACGACGCCCCGCGTCTCCTGGAACGGTCGGAGCTGCCCGTCGATCTGGGCACCTGGCTCGCGCCGACGGGACCGCATCGTCCCAGCCGGCGGCTGTGGATGGCGCATGCTTCCATTCCCGAGGGCCGCGTCGTGGTCGATGCCGGCGCGCAGCGGGCGATCACCGTCGGCAAGAAGTCTCTTCTCCTACCGGGTGTGACCGGTGTCAATGGGGAGTTCGAGTCCGGGGCCGTCGTGGAGGTCGTGGGGCCGGCGGGCGTCGTGGCCCGGGGCATCTGCCGCTACGCCTCCGCCGAGCTCGACGAGGTCCTGCAGGCGCGCAAGGAGGGGACCGCCGATGCGCTCGACCACGTCGCCCCCGTGATCCATCGGGACGACCTGGCCGAGCTGCCGCGCACCGCGGGCGCCTGAGGCCGGCGTTGCCTCCTCTGCGACCTCCTCAGGTTCTCGTCGGAGTCAAGCCCCTGCTCGGACAACGAGGAGCTGGGTGCGCATCGACGTCAGCCTTGCGATCGTGCGGCGAAGACTCGGACTGCGTTCCTGTGCTTTGACAACGTCCCAGCGTTTGAGGGCGAACTCGTTGAGACGGATCACATAGAGCGGTCCAGGCGCACCGTCGGCGCGAGTCATGTCGTCACGTATTCGACGTGAACGGGATGACCGGCACAGGTGGAGCAGCTCCCGTTTGGCGTGACGCAGTTGGTCCGGGGCTCGGGGGACCTTTTGCGCGGGCACCTTGAAGTGATCGGAGAAGTTCTCGGCGTCCGCCAGCAGCCAGGCTTCCGTCATCGAGCACGCGAAACGCAGTTCGAATCCGCCGTCGTGCGGACGCGAACCGATAAGGGCCATGCGGAGTTCAACCGGACACTGGTTATCAGAATCCCTGAACACAATCCAAGGGTTATGGATCTTCGTTCGGGAGAGTCTGGGCAGAAGACTGTCGAGGTTGGCGACTCCCCGCTTGACGAGGCAGGGGCGCGAAAGCGCGAGGCCGGCGCTTTCGAGCAGGGCCCGGGCCATCCCCGTGTCCGACTCCCCCTCCACGGCGACCGAGACGTAAGGATCGTCCGTCACCGATGACTCCTCGCGGCCCGAAGCAGACCTGTGAGATCGTCAGGGGCGATGAGGCCGTCGACGACATCCGAGACGGCCAGCTCCAGACCGAGGTCGTCCACCGCTTCTGGCAACGAGGAGAGAAGATCCGCGCGCGAGCCGTCATCCGTCACCCGCAGGACGAGTATCTCATTCGGGCTGATCCCCTCGTCGTCGAGGATCTCGGGGGCGTGGGTCGACAGGATGATCTGGAGATCCGAGGAGCGCCGCGCCTGCGCGAGCACCGAGGGCAGGATCTTCACGATCGCGTTGTTGAGGGAGAGCTCGGGCTCCTCCAGCAGCAGGATCCCCGGGTTCGCCGGTGTCCTGATGATGGCCCACAGCAGGCCGATGAGCCGCAGAGTGCCGTCGGAGAAGTCGACCTCGTTCTGTCTCGAAGGGGTGGACCGCCAGTTCTTGTAGCCGGCGACCAGGTGCGGTCTGCCGGCGGCGTCCGTCTCAATGGTCAGGGACTCGAATCCGGGCACCGCCGCGCGCAGGGCCTGCTGCATGCGCCTGAGCCAGGCATCACGAGTTCGGGGCGCGGTCGCGTTCATCTGGGCGATGAAATCGCTCCCGAAGGGGTCGTCTCCGGCGGTGACGGCGCGCGAGGGGTCGCGGATGATCTGAGGGACGAGGTGGAAGTACTGGACTCGATCGAAGTAGTCGGCGACGGAGCGGAACCTCTGATTGGACGCGATCTGCTCGAGGTGCGTCTGGGTCAGAAGGGCCTCATCCATCAGATCCCGGTCATCGGGGCGCCTGAGCAGCTCCGTGCCGTTCCTCATGACCAGCTCCTCGTGGACGACGGGACGGTTTCGGCCCTTCCCCTCGCCCTTGACGGAGAGCCTGTACCGCCATGAGTCGTCGCCATCCCGCAGTGTCACGTCGATGACGAGGCGCCCTCCGGCATTGTTCCGCGAGAACAGACTGCGGACCTTCTTCAGACCTCCTCGACGGTCGATGGCGGAGGCGAGTCCGCCTCCCCGCCCGGCGATGTCGGCCAGGAAGCGGAAGATGTCGAGGAGGTTGGACTTGCCCGCCGCGTTCGGGCCCACGACGAACAGGCGCTCGCCGACGTCGAACTCCACGTTCTTGAAGTTCCGCCAGTTGCTCGCCTCCAGGTGCGTGACTCTCATGGGCGATACCTGTTCCTCCCGCTCGCTCCCCGATTGGGGGAATCCTATGGCGAATGCATCGGCGGGCGCACCAGTCACCCAAGCAGGGGCGAGGGCGCTCAACTGCGGGTGGTGGTGGTGTCGACCCACGGCGAGCGATGCGGTTGCTCAAGCCATGGGCGGAACAGCCGAGCGCCCTCGCGCGAAGCATCATACCGCGTCCTTCTAGATCGCGGTACCCGACGAATACGGTCGTCATCAATACGACGCCGCGAATCCCGCCCATCGTGCTCGCAATCATGGGGAAAGGTTCCCATGATGCCGATTGCGCACGTATGGTGCTGCAATGAGCGCCACCTCCAGCAGCACCTACCAGCAGGATGCGACCGACCTGGTCGCGCGCACGGCCCGAGCCGCTCGCAGTGCCCAGCGCTCCGTGGTCGGAGCGCGCCGTGAGGTCAAGGATGCCGGGCTGCACGCCATGGCCGATCATCTTGTCGGATCCGCGCGGGAGATCCTGGTGGCGAACGCGGCCGATGCGGACCGCGCTCGCACGTCGGGCATGGCCGACGGACTCATCGATCGCTTGACCCTGACGCGCCGAAGAATCGGAGCCATCGCCGATTCCCTGCGCGAGATCGCGGGCCTGCCCGACCCGGTCGGCGAGATCATCGACGGGCGGACCCTCCCCAACGGGTTGCGGGTGCGCCGCGTACGGGTTCCCGTGGGCGTGGTCGGCATGATCTACGAGGCCCGTCCCAACGTCACCGTCGACGTGGCCGCCCTGACCCTGAAATCCGGCAATGCCGTCGTGCTGCGCGGTGGCAGTGCCGCCGAGCGGTCCAACGCGACCATCGTGGGCGTCCTGCGCGGCGCTCTGGAATCCGCCGGCCTGCCCGCCGACCTGGTGACGACCATCGATACCGCGGGAAGGCAGGGGGCCACGGAACTCATGCGGGCCCGCGGCCTCATCGACGTGCTCGTCCCGCGCGGTGGAGCCGGACTCATCAGGGCGGTCGTGGAGCAGTCCTCGGTGCCCGTCATCGAGACCGGCTCGGGCAACTGCCACGTCTACGTCGATGCCAGTGCCGATCTCGAGTCCGCGGTCCCCCTCATCGTCAACGCCAAGACTCAGCGCGTGGGCGTGTGCAACGCCGCTGAGACGCTTCTGGTGCACCGCGACATCGCCGACCGTCTTCTACCGGCCGTGGCCGCGGCTCTGTGGGACAGGGACGTCGTCCTTCACGCGGACGAGGCCGCCGAGGCGGCGCTGCGGGAGCCGGCCGCGCGGGCCGGGCGCGGGCGTTCGCTGATGCCCGCCACCGATGAGGACTGGGCGACCGAGTACGGCAGCCCCGACCTGGCCGTGCGCGTCGTCGCCGACCTGGAGGAGGCTGTCGCTCACATCTCGCAATGGTCCACAGGGCACACCGAGGCGATTCTCACCCGGGACATCGCCGCCATGAATCGCTTCACCGGGGCGGTCGACTCGGCCGTCGTCATGGTCAACGCCTCGACCCGATTCACCGACGGCGGTCAGCTGGGCCTGGGCGCCGAGCTCGGTATTTCCACCCAGAAGCTCCATGCCCGTGGCCCCATGGGGCTGGCCGCCCTCACGACGACTCAGTGGATCGTTCAGGGGAACGGGCATGTACGTCCGGACTGACGGCCCCGGTCGTGACCGTCGCGGGGCCGTTCAGGCCGCCGGGATCGGCTAGAGGCGAGATCCCGCGATGGCCTCGGCCGTGACCGTGCCGCCGTCGCGGCCGATGATCTGGCCGTGGAGACCCGCGAGTCTCCTTCGCGCGGCGTCCCGAGATCGTGCGGGGGAGGGGACCGGGGCGGGTGCGGATCGGACGGGGCGACACCGATCACGCTTGCGTGCGCGGCGGGCGTGGCACGAGCCACGCCGCGCCTCGTCCATGGCAGTATGGACGCGTCTGCGTGCACACGGCTCGCAGCGACCGAAGGAGCAGCAGTGCCGAAGAGCGACAGGGGGACGGCGCCGATGAGTGACGTCTCGCGCCAGCTGCGCATCGGCATCATGGGCGGAACCTTCGACCCGATTCATCACGGGCACCTCGTCGCGGCCTCCGAGGTTCAGTACGCCTTCGGGCTCGATGAGGTCGTCTTCATGCCGACCTGGAATCAGCCCTTCAAGAGGAATCGTTGTGTCACCCCGGCGGAGCACCGTTACCTCATGACGGTCATCGCCACCGCCCCGAATCCGCATTTCACCGTTTCCAGAGTGGATATTGATCGCGGTGGCACGACGTACACGATCGACACGCTCCACGACGTTATCGCCGAGTACCCCGGTGCCGAACTCTATTTCATCACCGGAGCAGATGCCTTGGCGCAGATCCTGACGTGGAAGGACAATGAGAAGATCTTCGACCTGGCTCACCTGGTCGGAGTCACCCGTCCCGGGCATGTCCTCACGGATACCGGGCTGCCCGAGGATACTGTGTCTCTCGTGGAAGTACCCGCGATGACGATCTCGTCCACGGACTGCCGCAGTCGGGTCGCCCATGGCATTCCCGTCTGGTATCTCGTACCCGACGGCGTCGTCCAGTACATCCGCAAGTACGGTCTTTACCGTACGGTTGAGCGTTCGGCATCGACGACGTCGATGACCGCTCGCGTCGCACGGGAGCAGTCCCTGAGGAAGGAGAACGACGGTGAGTGATCCCACCGACGTCAACCAGAGCCAGTCCGACGCCGCAGATGACGACGCCGGCACTCGCCGCAGCCGTCGGGCGATGCGGCAGGCCGAACGCGCTGCCGAGCGCGAGGCCATCCTGACCGGACAGCAGCCTCTTCTGACGCGACGGGAGCTCAAGCGCCTGCGCCAGGAGGCCGCGGCGCTGCGTGCGGCCGTCGCCGCGGGGGAGATCACCCCCGAGCAGGCCAGGGCGTTGCAGGATCCGCTGGCCGAGCAGCCCGAGATCGAGACCCCCAGCCTGGAGGCCACGGGGAGCCACGCCGCGTCCCATGAGGGACGGGCGGCGCAGGCCGATAATGAGCCCACCGCGTTCGGCACCGCGTCCCGCGGCGAGAGCCTGCCCGATGCGTCGTTGCGGGGGCAGTACGCGCCGGGGGAGTCCACGGTCCCCGCCTCCTCGTTCGATGAGGCGGGGGCGGCGCGTGTTCTGCAGATCCCCGAGCACCCCCCGGCGAGCAGGACCTCCGAGGCCGAAGCATGGACATCGTCCGCGCATGATGACGAGGCCGGGACGAGAGGCGCCGGCGCAACGGCCTTCCCCGGAGTCCCGTCCACGGGGGATGACTCGATGAGCCCCGTCGCGGCGCCGGCGCATCGCACGGACGGAACGGGTGGAGATGAGTCGGGCTCGTGGCAGACGTACTCGCGTGCGTCCGAGCCCCCGACGCCGATGGCAGCGCCACCGGTCCCCGGGAGCGCTCCAGGGCCCGTGATCGGACAGGGCGGGGACTCGAATGCTCCGGGTGCGGCCGCGTCTTTCGCGTCGTCGGGGGCCGGGGTCGTATCCGGGCCGGAGGCCTCCGCGGAGCCCTTCGCCGAGCCGGTGCCGCAGGTTGCCAACACCTCGCTGTCCGATGACGACATCGAAGACATCTCCGCCCAGCCGACCGGGGTCATGAACGCTGTCGATGCGTCGGCGCTGTCGCCCCTTCCATTGGCTCCGGCAACGGATGAGCCGGCCGGCATGCCGGAGCGACGCTCTCTCTTCAATCGCGATACCCCGGCGCCCGGCGCCGAGACGGGGCCCGGCGAGCTCGCCCCCTCCGGTGCTGACGGGTACGAGGGGTACGCACCGGGCGCGGCGGCCCCGACCTCCTCGGGTGCTGACGGGTACGAGGGGTACGCGCCGGGCGGATCCGCGGAAGTCGAGGGGCTGCCCGAATGGGACTCGCAGGCCGCCGGTGGACCGCCCCGTCGCCCCACCGTGAGGATTCCCAACGCTGCTCAGGGCGTGCGCACGGTCGACACCAATACCGGTGAGCTCAGCGACGTCCGTCCTGTCGATGAGGAGTTCGACGGCATCGACAACCCGCAGTGGCGCATCCTGCGGCCCGAGGCCGCTCGGCCCGATGCGCCGTCCGATGAGCCCGAGGCGCCGGTTGCCGAGGAGCCCGCATCCGCGCCGCCCTTCACCCCCTACGAGCCGATGCCCGAGGCCGCGGTTCGCGAGCCGCAGCCCCCCGAGCCGCAGTTCCCCGAGCCGACTGCGACGGCGCCCGCCGACTCGGGCGCGGGATGGAGCGCACCTGCTCCGACGTCATCTCCGATGAGCCCGGTCTCCGAGCCGCCGAAGACGTCGAGGATGGGCAAGATACTGCTCATCGTGCTGATCGTCGTCGTCGTCGCGCTCGTGATCCTCACCGTGGTGTGGTTCTTCCTCAACCGCGGGAGCGACAGCTCCGCGAGCGCTCTTGGCTCCGTTCCCACCTGGACCTCATTGATAGGCTGATGCGGAGTCCATCGCCTACTCCCAAGGAGTCCCGTGCCCGCCACTGATCACGCCGTCGCCCTGACCCGTGTCGCCGCCCGCGCCGCCGCAGAGAAGAAGGCGGAGGGCATCATGGCGATCGACGTCTCCGAGCGGCTCGCCCTGACCGACGTCTTCCTCATCCTCTCGGGTGATAACGACCGTCAGGTGCGAGCGATCGTCGATGCGATCGATGAGGCCATGCTCAAGGCCGGAACCAGGCGCAGGTCGCGGGAGGGCTTCGAGGACTCCCGTTGGGTGCTCATCGACTACTCCGACATCGTCGTTCACGTCCAGCAGTCCGAGGATCGCGAGTACTACGCCTTGGAGCGTCTGTGGAAGGACTGCCCTGTCATCGAGCTGCCCGAGGATGTGCCGGCTCCGGCCGATGTCGCGAGTTGAGGAGGGCCTGTTTCTCATGACGCGACTGGTCTTGTGGCGGCACGGTCTGACCGATTACAACGTGGCGGGCAGGATCCAGGGACGAGTCGATATCCCGCTCAACGATGCCGGGCTCGCTCAGGCCTCGGCGGTGGCGCCGGCCATCGCGGCCATGGAGCCGACCGCGATCGTGTCATCGCCTCTCGGCCGCGCCCGGCAGACCGCCGACGTGCTGTCCGCCGCAGTCGGTGTGGACGTGCGTGTCGACGACGCCCTCATGGAGCGGTCCTTCGGCATGTGGGAGGGACTGGAGCGCCTCCGGATCGAGAGGACGTGGCCCGATCAGTTCGCGGTGTGGCGGGCCGGGGGGGATCCCGAGGGAGTCGGGGTCGAGACGCGCGGCGACACCGCCACCCGGGTCGGCGTTGCGATGGAGGACATAGCCGCGGAGGCGGGCGAGGCCACCGTCGTCGTCGTCGCGCACGGAGCGGCCATCACCCTGGGCGTCACTCGTCTTCTGGACCTCGATCCCTCCGCGTGGTTCGGACTGCGCGGTCTGGACAACTGCCATTACGCGGTGCTGAGCAGCGCGGAACGATCCCCGGGCTGGAGGATCGTGCACTGGAACCGTGGTGAGGGCTGGGCGGCCCCCGCCGCGAGTGCGGCGCTCGGCGGGTTCCTGTCCTGAACCGGTACGCGGGCGGGGCGGGCGATGGCACCAGTAGGTGAGGTACCACACGCGGCATGGATTTGCCCGTAGGGGTGTGAAGTCCATACAGTTATCCGCGTCGCCCGCCGGGCGGCGCCCGGTGACGGGGCTATGGCGCAGTTGGTAGCGCGCTTCCATGGCATGGAAGAGGTCGGGGGTTCGAATCCCCCTAGCTCCACGATTCGCACTGCGGCATTGATCGTGCGGTACGGATGCCTGTTCATGGGGCTATGGCGCAGTTGGTAGCGCGCTTCCACTTCGTGGAAGAGACGGGGGTTCGATTCCTTCTAGCTCCACGGTTCACGCTCGACGGTCATCGAGTCGAGGGATCCGCGGGGTCACGGCGCAGTTGGTAGCGCGCTTCCATGGCATGGAAGAGGTCGGGGGCTCGAATCCCCCTGGCTCCGCATTGGTTGAGAGGATAGCGGCGAGCCCGTTCCTCAGGTGCACGAGATGCACATGCCGTTATTCCCGCGTAGAGGAGAACCATGTCCGGCAGCACCGCTCCCACCGCACCGGGTGTCCGTGAACTCACGATACGGGGCGTCGTCATCGGTGGCCTCATCACCCTGGTGTTCACCGCCGCCAACGTCTATCTGGGATTGAAGGTCGGCCTCACCTTCGCCACCTCGATCCCGGCCGCGGTCATCTCCATGGCGATCCTGCGCAACTTCCGGGACCATTCCGTGGTGGAGAACAACATCGTTCAGACCATCGCCTCGGCGGCGGGCACCCTGTCCGCCATCATCTTCGTGCTGCCCGGCCTGGTCATGATCGGCTGGTGGACCGGCTTCCCCTACTGGCAGACCGCGCTTGTGACAGCGCTGGGCGGCGTGCTGGGCGTCATGTACTCCATCCCTCTGCGCCGGGCTCTCGTCACCGGATCCGATCTGCCCTTCCCGGAAGGCGTGGCCGCGGCGGAGGTGCTGCGCGTCGGAGACAGTGCCGAGGGCGCGCAGGAGAACAGGCGCGGTCTGATGGTCATCATCGTGGGCAGCCTGCTGTCGGCCGGGTTCTCCCTGCTGGCGGCGATGAAGGTTGTGGCCGGCAACATCGAACGGGCCTTCCGCGTCGGTTCCGGTGGCAGCATGGTCAGCGCCGGCCTGTCTCTGGCCCTGATCGGCGTGGGCCACCTCGTCGGCATCACAGTCGGCATCGCCATGATCGTCGGACTGGTCATCTCCTTCGGCGTCATGCTGCCGTTGCGGACAGCCGGCCGGATTCCCGCCGGTGACGACCTCGGCGAGGCCGTGTCGACGATCTTCAGCTCCGACGTGCGCTTCGTCGGAGCCGGGGCCATGGCGATCGCGGCCGTCTGGACACTCGTCAAGATCGCCCTGCCCATCGGTCGGGGCATCAAGGAGGCCTTGGCCTCCACCCGCGCCCGTGAGAGTGGGGCGGAGGTCCCCGTCGTCGAACGCGACCTGTCCGTGCGCGTGGTCGTCGGGGTGACGCTGGCCTCGATGCTGCCCATCGGACTCCTCTTGTGGCTCTTCGTGCGGAACACGCCCATCGCTCACCACGCGGCCGGCATGGTGGTGGTCAGTATTCTCTTCGTGCTGCTGATCGGCCTGGCCGTCGCGGGCGTGTGCGGTTACATGGCGGGCCTGATCGGCGCCTCCAACAGTCCCATCTCCGGGGTCGGCATCCTTATCGCCATCACTGCCGCCCTGCTCATCAAGGTGGTTCACGGAGCCCAGACGCCGGGGCAGGGCGATGCGCTGATCGCCTACACCCTGTTCACCGCCGCGGTCGTGTTCGGAGTGGCCACCATCTCCAATGACAACCTGCAGGATCTCAAGACCGGTCAGCTCGTCGAGGCCACCCCGTGGAAGCAGCAGGTCGCACTTGTCATCGGGGTCGTCTTCGGCTCGCTGATCATTCCGCCGGTGCTGCAGCTGCTCAATACCAGCTTCGGCTTCGCCGGTGCGCCCGGGGCCACCAGTAACGCCCTGGCCGCGCCCCAGGCGGCTCTGCTGTCCTCCCTGGCCAAGGGCGTGTTCGGCGGTGATCTGGACTGGGGACTTCTGGGCCTGGGTATCGCGATCGGCGTGGCCGTGGTCGTCGTCGACGAACTGCTCGGCCGGGCGACGGGGGGCGGGAGGCGCCTGCCGCCGCTGGCGGTGGGCATGGGGATGTACCTTCCGATGAGCCTGACGCTCATCATTCCCGTCGGGGCGTTGGCGGGCCTGATCTACGACCGGTGGGCGGAGGGAACCGCCGATCCGGAGGGCACCAAGCGGCTGAGCACTCTTGCCGCGACCGGGCTGATCGTGGGCGAGAGCCTGTTCGGCGTGGTTCTGGCGGGCATCGTCGCGGCCACGGGGGAGGACGAGCCCCTCGCCGTCGTCGGGCCCGGGTTCACGACCGCCTCCGAGATCATCGGAACCCTGCTGTTCGCGGGCACGGTGCTCGGGCTGTACCTGTGGGTCAAGAGGCGGTCGGTCGGGGCGATGAGCGCCCACGGCACGGCCTGAGGCACCGAATGCCGCTGGGACGGGATGCGGTGACCCGCGTCAGGGCCGCGGTCGGGCGGATGCCCGGGTCGTCAGATCGTCCGCCAGGCGGCTCGCGACATCGCTCGCGGCATCGAGGAAGCCGACGAGCATCGACACCTGCTCGTCGGACCAGTCCGAGATGAGGCCGACCAGCTCCTCATCGGTTCGCGCGTAGACGTCGGTCAGGCGGCTCACCCCCGCGGTGTGGATGCGCACCGAGCGCCGGTCCGCCGCATCAGGCCTGCGCTCGACCCATCCTCCTCTCTCCAACCGCCTGAGAACCCCCGTCATCGTGGCCAGATGGGTGCGGGTGCGGCGAGCGAGCTCGGTGGGAGTGAGCGGCCCCTCCCGATGGAGCACATCGAGGACGGTGAGGTCCGCGTCCTTGATGCCGAGGACTGCGCCGACGGCGCGATTGGTCATGGACAGGACGCTGTTGAGCCGGCGCAGGGCCAGGACCGTTCGCAACCGCGGCGAATCAGGTACGGCAATCATGACGCTCCGTTTCTATAAGCGGTATATCGTATGAGAATCATAGTAGATGGTCGGTGGTCCGGAAGACGCGTCGGGCGACGGCGATGAGAAGCGATAGGAGTGAGGGTGTGTCGAGGGTGCGAGCGATCGAGTATCGGAGCTACGGCGGTCCCGAGGTCCTTGAGATGGTCGAGGTCCCGGAGCCGGTGCCGGGAGCCGGTGAGGTCCGCATCGCCGTCAAGGCGGCGGGCCTCAACCCCGTGGACTGGAAGATCTTCTCCGGCATGATGGGAGACGATGCCTCGGCGCTGCCGCGGGGCGTGGGGCGGGACTATGCGGGAGTCGTCGACGCCGTCGGCGAGGGGGTCGCCTCCGTCGCCGTAGGGGACGCGGTCCTGGGGACCGCGCGCTCCGCCCCGGGCCGCGGGATGGACGCGGGCGCACTGGCTGACGGGCTCGTGGTCGCGGCGGATGCAGTCGTGCGCAAGCCCGACGCTCTCGACTTCATTCGGGCGGCCTCTCTCGGAGTCGCCGTTGAGGCGGCGACCGGTGCGCTGCGCGCACTCGACGTCACCCGCGGCGACGTGCTCGTGGTCAGTGCGGCCTCGGGCGGAGTCGGCGCGATGGCGGTGCAGCTCGCCGTCCAGCGGGGCGCCGCCGTCATCGGCATCGCCGGTGAGGGCAGCCTCGACCGCATTCGCTCCCTGGGCGCCGTCGCGGTGGCCTACGGGGAGGGCATGGAGGCCCGAGTCTGCGCGGCGGCGCCGTCGCCGGTGAGCAAGCTGCTCGACTGCCGCGGTCCGGAGTACGTCGATCTCGCGCTGGCGCTCGGCCTGGCCCCCGATGCCATCGCGACCATCGTGCCCGCTCCGCCGTCCGTGGCCAAGGGGGTCCGGGTCACCGGCTCGCGCGATGCCCGTCCCGGGGACCTGCGTCGAGCGGCCGACCTCGTGGCCGATGGCGTTGTGACGGTGACCATCGCTCGCGTCCGCCCCTTCGATGCCGCCTCCGTGCGCGCGGCCTATACCGAACTGCGTGGCGGTCACGTGCACGGCAAGCTCGTTGTCGAGATGTCCTGAGCGACGGCCGCGGCCCGTCGTACCGGGGCGCCTCGTCCGGACCACGACTCGGCGGGGCTCGCCCTGCTGGCGGGCACGGCTCGCCTCCCCGGTGCACCGCTCTCGGGTCGCGCGGCCGCGGAGCACCGGAGCGCGCCGGGCGGCCCGGGCCCCGGTCTCCCCGATGATCCCCCGGATTCGCCGCCCCTCCTCGGATCTTCGACTATTCTCGGTCCGTACCGATCAGAAGACTCTCGGGAGATAGCGATGAGCCAAACCAGCCAGACGAGTCGGGGAAACCGGGTGGCGTGCGGGATCGACATCGGCGGGTCGGGGGTCAAGGGCGCCCTCGTCGACCTGGAGACCGGTGAGTTCGCGGGCGACCGCGTTCGCATCGACACGCCTCAGCCCTCCACGCCCGAGGCCGTCGCCGAGGTGTGCCGGCAGATCATCGAGGAGCTGGGCGTCGACCCCGATGCGCCCGTCGGAGTCACCTTCCCGGCTCCGATCGTGCACGGGACCGTTCGATTCATGGCCAATCTCGACAAGTCCTGGGAGGGCATCGATGTCAACGAGCTCATGACGCGCGTCCTGGGACGGCGCTCGTACGCGCTCAATGACGCCGACGCCGCGGGCCTGGCCGAAGTCGCCTACGGCGCCGCCAAGGGCGTGCGCGGCACCATCATCGTCACCACGCTGGGCACCGGCATCGGCTCGGCCGTCGTCGTGGACGGCACGCTCGTGCCCAACACCGAGCTCGGCCACCTGGAGATCGACGGCCATGACGCCGAGACCCGCGCGTCCTCGGGGCAGAAGACGCTCCAGGACCTGTCGTGGAAGAAGTGGGCCAAGCGGTTGCAGCGCTACTACTCCCACGTCGAGATGCTCTTCTCCCCGGATCTGTTCGTCGTCGGCGGGGGAGTGTCGAAGAAGCACGAGAAGTTCCTGCCCCTGCTCGAGCTCCGCGCCCCCATCGTACCCGCCGCCCTGTTCAACACCGCCGGCATCGTCGGCGCCGCCTGGCAGGCCTCCCGGGTCGAGTAGATCGACGTCGTGGCGGGGCCGGGACGGCCTCCCGGTTGCTCTCACGAGGGCGAGGATGCGAGCTGCGGGGTCGGTCGCTCGCCGTCCCGGGCGGCCGCCCGCTCCCGCGGGGTCGGGGCCCGGTCCCGTTCGCGGAGCTCGCGGGGGAACCCGGTGGTCGGCCCCGTCCCGGCTCGGTTATCAGCTCAGTGCGGCCGCGACGGCCAGGCGCACGGCGTCGTGGAATCGGGTCTCCCGCTCCCGAGCGCTCATGTCGTGGCGATGGTCGAGCAGGTGGTCCGAGACGGTGAGCACCGCCAGGGCTCGCCGGTCGTACTCGGCCGCCACGGCGTACAGGACGGCGGACTCCATCTCCACGCACAGCGTCCCGTAGGCCGCCAGGCGCTCGGTCTGGCCCTCGGGGGTGAGGTAGAAGTGGTCGCGGGATATGATCATGCCGGTGCGGGTGCGCTCGACGATGCCGGAGGCGACCGCCTCCGCGTGGGCCGCCATGGCCAGGTGGAAGTCCGCGACGGCGGAGAAGTTGACGCCCGGGATGCGCAACTGGTTCATGGCGGAGTCGGTGTGCGCGCCGGTGGCGATGACGACGTCGCCCACTGCGACCCGATCACTGATGCCCCCCGCCGTCCCCACGCGGATGATGCGCTCGACGCCGTAGTGGGCGAACAGCTCGGTGGCGTAGATCGCCAGGGACGGCTGGCCCATGCCCGAGCCCATGACGCTCAACGGCCGGCCCTCGACGGTACCGGTGAAGCCGAGCATCCCGCGCACGTCGGTGACCAGCCGGGGCCCGGTCAGAAGGGTCTCGGCCATGCGCCGGGCGCGCTTGGGATCGCCGGGCATGAGAACGGCGGGGGCGAATTCTCCGGGCTCGGCGGCGATGTGGGCAGTGGCCATGGGCGTCCTTCGTGCGAGGGGGCGAGACGGGAGCGGGAGTCGGGACGTGCAGGATACGTCATGCGGCGCGTCGTGCGGCACGGCATCGAGGTCCCGGAATATGAAACGCTGTGTGCTCATTCAGTGAGCAGAGTTACCGTGCACTGGTTCCACCGTCCCTGCGTTCGCCTCGCAGGTCGACGACGCCGTCTTCACGACGCCGTCCCACGACGACCATCCATCACGCACAGGGGCTTCACCCATGTCCTCCACACCCACCACACCCGTGCCCGCGCGCGAGCAGTGGAGCGGCCAGCTCGGTTTCCTCATGGCCGCCATCGGCTCGGCCATCGGGCTGGGCAACATCTGGCGCTTCCCCGGCGTCGCCTACTCCAACGGAGGCGGCGCCTTCATGATCCCCTACATCATCGCCCTCCTGGCCGTGGGCGTCCCCGTCCTCCTGCTCGACTACGCCCTGGGGCATCGTTACCGGGGCTCCTCGCCGGCGGTCTTCCGACGCGTGTCCGCCAGGTTCGAGTGGCTGGGGTGGTGGCATGTCGTCATCTGCTTCGTCATCATGACCTACTACGTCGTCATCGTCGCCTGGGCGCTGCGCTACACGATCTTCTCGCTCACCATCGCCTGGGGCGAGGACGCCGCGGGCTTCTTCAACGAGTACATCGGCCTGGGCACGATCTCCGAGGCCGGCGTCCCGGCCTACTCGGCCAGGCCGATCGCCGGCGTCGTCGTTCCGCTGGTCCTCGTGTGGGCCTACGGGCTGTACGTCGTGGCGCGCGGCGTGTCCAGGGGGGTCGAGCGCGCCAATCGGATCTTCCTGCCCGTCCTGGTCGTCATGTTCCTGATGCTCGTCGTGCGCGCCATGCTCCTGCCCGGCGCCACCGACGGCCTCAACACCCTGTTCACCCCCGACTGGGGCAAGCTGGGCGACTACCGGGTCTGGATGGCCGCGTTCGGTCAGATCTTCTTCTCGCTGTCCATCGGCTTCGGCATCATGCTGACCTACGCCTCCTATCTCAAGCGCCGCTCCAACCTCGTGGGCACGGGGCTGACGGCCGCCTTCGCCAACTCATCCTTCGAGCTGCTCGCCGGCATCGGGGTGTTCGCGACTCTCGGCTTCATGGCGCACGTCCAGAACGTCCCGGTCGGCGAGCTCGAGGACATCTCGGGCCCGGCCCTCGCCTTCGTGACCTTTCCGACCATCATCTCCCAGATGCCGGGCGGGCCGGTCTTCGGGTTCCTCTTCTTCGCGTCCTTCACGCTGGCGGGCCTGACCTCCTTCATCTCCATCATCCAGGTCGTCGCGCCCGCGGTCGCGGAGAAGTTCGGCTGGTCCAACGTCACCGCCACGCTCGCCTGCGGACTGCCCAGCGCCGTCCTGTCCTTCGTGCTGTTCGGCACCGCCTCGGGGCTGTACGACCTCGACGTCGTGGACGCCTACATCAACAACATCGGCGTTGTGGGTTCCGCGATCATCATGTGCGTCGGCCTGGGGCTGGTCCTGCGCCGCTTCAAGGTCCTCCAGCGCCACCTCAACGCCGTGTCCGAGACCCGTGTGGTGGGGGCCTGGTGGCGGCTGCTGATCGCGGTCGTCGTGCCCGCGCTCCTCGGATACATGTTCGTCCAGACCGCGTGGTCCTACGGGCGGGACGGTTACGGCTACTCCCCGAGTTTCGAGGCGGTGTTCGGCTGGGGCATGCTCTTCGCGGGGGCGGTGGCGACCGTCGTGCTGACCGTGATCCCCTGGAGGACGCCCGTGGACCGTTTCACCCCGCTCGACCTGGACGCCCGCGAGGGGGTGAAGTGAGATGACCGGTCCCGCGATCACCCTCATGCTCGTCGCCATCATCATCATCTGGGGCGGCCTCGCCGTCTCGGTCACCGCCCTCGTCGTGCGTGGGCGCCGTGAGGACAGGGACGCCCGTGCCGAGGCGCGCGCCGCTGCCCGTGAGCACCTGCGTCACCCCGAGGCTCCCTCGCGGGCTCAGGACTGAGCGCGCGCCACCCGGCCCCGGGGCCCAAACCCGGCCGGTACGTCGCGCCCGCGCGTCCCGACACGCACGGACCGCATCGGGTTCCCGCCCGCGCCCCCGTGCGACACAATGCAGCCATGGCTGACACCTGCGGCACCGCTGCTCCCGACGCCCTGTCCACAGCACCGGAGGACATCGTTCCCCGGTTGGTCGCCTTCGACCTCGACGAGACCCTGGCCCCCTCCAAATCCGTCCTCCCAGGCCCCATGGCCGCGGCTCTGCGCTCCCTGCTCGACGTCGTGCCCGTGTGCGTCATCTCCGGTGGACGGTTCAGCCAGTTCCACGACCAGGTCCTGGCCCACCTGGGCGCCAACGGCGACCAGCTCTCCCACCTCCATCTCATGCCCACCTGCGGCACTCGCTACTACGTCCACGCTTCGCCGGGCGCCGCCGCGGGTGCTGCGGGTCATGCCGAGGACGAGGACTGGAGGCTCGTCTACGCCAACGACCTGACCCCCGCGCAGGTGGACAGGGGCTTCGCGGTCGTCGAGGCCGAGGCTCGTCGGCTGGGCCTGTGGGAGGAGCGGACCTGGGGCGCGATCCTCGAGAATCGCGGATCCCAGATCACCTTCTCGGCGCTCGGCCAGGAGGCGCCCCTGGACGCCAAGAGGGCCTGGGACCCCACGGGGGCGAAGAAGGGACGGCTGCGCGACGCCGTCGCAGCCCGCCTTCCCGAGTTCGAGGTTCGCTCCGGCGGTTCCACGAGCGTCGATATCACGGTCAAGGGTGTCGATAAGGCCTATGGGATGACCAGGCTGTCCGATCAGACCGCCATTCCCCTGAGCGATATGCTCTTCGTGGGGGACCGGCTCGATACCGACGGCAATGACTACCCCGTCAAGGCCCTGGGGGTGCCCTGCCATGCCGTCACCGGTTGGCAGGACACCGCCGACTACGTCGTGTCGCTGGCGGCTCGGATCGCCGGGTCCCGTCGGGCCTGAGTCGTGGTGGAGGGCCGAGGGGGAGCGGACGAGGACCGGCGGGCCCGTGAGCGGCGATCGGTGAGGGCGGTCGATGGGGTCCGGGCGCTGGCCCGTCGGGCTTCGGCGGCCTGCTCGAGGTGGTGGACGGGGCGTACCGTCGGCTTCCGCAAGGTCACTCGCACCCTGGTACTGCTCGCCGTCACATCGCTGGTCTCCCTGTGCGTGGGCGCGGCCACGGCCACTGCCTCCAGTCCCGTCGGTCCTCACCGGGCCCGGTGGTCGACCACCCTCGACTCCGCGGCCAGCCTGGACCTGGGACCGCTCGGGCAGATATCCATCGACTCGCCGACCGGGATCCTGGGCGTGCGGGTGGTGCTGGAGGAGGTCCCGGGCGAGGCCGATCCCGCCGCCGTCTCGCAGTCCGCGCTCGGCCAGGCGCTGAGCTCCGACGGCGCCGCCTACATCTCCCTGGTCACTCATCCCGAGCTCACCATCGAGCGCGGCCGACGGGCCCTCCTCGATGACGCCCTGAGGCGGGCCGGGCTGATGGAGTCGATCACGCTCTGCCTGGTGGCCGCCGGACGCCTGGCCACGGGAGGGCGGCTGCGCGACACCGTGCGCCGGGCCCTCGCCCGTCCGGCCGCCTCCGGACTGACGACGGTCACCAGCGCGGTCGCCGTCGCGGCGCTGCTCGTACCGGCTCTGCGCTCGGAGACGGTCACCGGCAACCGCCTGGAGGTCCTGGCCGGCACTCCGCTGGAACAGGCTCGCGTCTCCGGGCGCATCGGCGATATCTGCTCAATAACCTCAGCATTATTAAGAGAACCGCGAACCTGCTCGAAACGAGGGCGTATCGTATCTGGCAGCAGCGCTGCAATACCCGCATCACTGC
>ERZ773008.600-NODE-600-length-26696-cov-5.621411_pt1 | contig 26696 bp, 22 predicted proteins | sample MGYA00580664_ERZ773008 | MGnify/ENA primary metagenome ERZ773008 (study PRJEB29015, sample SAMEA2738016) | human oral metagenome | biome: human oral; feature: human-associated habitat; material: dental | place: China | collected 2048 ... | reverse complement strand
TGTACTGTCTGCGGCTCGCCGCCTTGTCCTGATTTAAATTTAATCCACTATAAAAGGCTACCTGAAATTTCAGGTAGCCTTTTTGTTGAATACCAGCAGCCGGCCTCAAATCTGCTTGGCCAGTTCCTCCGCCTTGCCCACATACAGCGCGGGAGTGAGCGCGAGCAGGCGCGCTTTGGCTTCTTCGGGGATGTCGAGGCCGCGGATGAAGGACTGGAGGGTGGCGGGCGTGATGCCGTCTTGGCCGCGGGTGAGGGCTTTGAGCTGCTCGTAGGCCTGCGGCACGGCGTGTCGGCGCATCACGGTTTGGATGGGCTCGGCCAAGAGCTCCCAGGTGGCGTCGAGGTCGGCCTGCATGGCGGCGGGATTGGCTTCGAGTTTGTTCAGACCGCGCAGGTGGGCGGCCCAGCCGAGCAGGGTGTAGCCGGCGCCCACGCCCATGTTGCGCAGCACGGTGCTGTCGGTCAGGTCGCGCTGCCAGCGGGAGACGGGCAGTTTCTCGGCCATGAAGCCGAGGATGGCATTGGCGGTACCGAGGTTGCCTTCGGAGTTTTCAAAGTCGATGGGGTTCACTTTGTGCGGCATGGTGGAGGAGCCGACTTCGCCGGCCTTCACTTTTTGTTTGAAATAGCCGAGCGAAATATAGCCCCACACGTCGCGGTTGAAATCGATGAGGATGGTGTTGATGCGGCTGAGGGTTTGGAAGAACTCGGCCATGTAGTCGTGCGGCTCGATTTGGATGGTGTAGGGGTTGAAGGTGAGCCTGAGCGACTGTTCGACAAAGCGGCGGCAATGCGCTTCCCAATCCAGATCGGGATAGGCAGCAAGATGGGCGTTGTAGTTGCCCACGGCGCCGTTGATTTTGCCCAAAAACTCCTGTTTCTCCAGCTGGGCGGTTTGGCGCTGCAAACGGGCGAGTACGTTGGCGATTTCCTTGCCCAGGGTGGTGGGGGTGGCGGGCTGGCCGTGGGTGCGGCTCATCATGGGTTGGGCGGCCAGACTGTGCGCCATTTGACGCAGCTTGGCGGCAATTTCGGCCAGCTTGGGCAGCAGCACGCTATCGCGGGCTTCGCGCAGCATCAGGGCATGGGAGAGGTTGTTGATGTCTTCGCTGGTGCAGGCAAAGTGGATGAATTCGTTTGCCTTTTGGATTTCAGGTAGCCTCTCGAAGCGCTGCTTGAGCCAGTATTCCACGGCTTTCACGTCGTGGTTGGTGGTGGCTTCGATGGCTTTCACTTCGGCAGCGTGTTCGGGCGAAAAGCCGGCAATCACGGCATCGATTTCGGCTAAGGTGGCAGCGGAAAAGGGCGGCACTTCGCTAATTTCGGGCTCGGCAGCCAGCGATTTGAGCCATTCCAGCTCCACGCGCACGCGGGCGTGGATCAGGCCGTATTCGGAAAAAACGGGGCGCAGGGCTTCAACAGCGGCGGCATAGCGGCCGTCCAGCGGGGAAAGGGCAAGCAGGGCAGACATGTGGTTTCCTATGAAAAAAGGCCAACAAAACGGCGGTATTCTACCCGAAAAGCGAGAAGGCTACCTGAAAGCGATGGCTTGGCGCATTCTGTGCCGCTAAAGCGGTAGAATATGTTTTCGCTTTATGCTTTCAGGTAGCCTCACAAATGAGCCGCTTTATCCGCCAAACCCTAATCCGCCCGGATGCCCTCGCCATCAGCGTGGATTTATCCCGCATCAAAACCCCGCACAGCCTGATGCAGCGCATGCAGGAAGCCTTCGAACTACCCGCCTGTTTCAGCGGCGGCCTCGATTTGCTCAACGACTGTATGCGCGACTTGAGCTGGCTGCCGCAACGCGAAATCCACATCGCCTTTTGCGGCTTGGCCGACCTCAGGCAACGCCGGCCCAAACTGTTTGCCGATATTGCCGACTGCCTGGAGCTATACCGCAATTATTGGCACGGCAACCCGCAGGAGAATAAAATCGTGCGGATTTCGATAGTAGATTAAACCGCCGCCCTCCCCATTATTAACTTCATTGAAGCTCATGCTTTAGCTTCGCCAAAATATCGTTTTTCAGGTAGCCTGTTATGACCTTTACCCTCCCCATCCTGCTTATCGCCTGCTTCGCCGCCGCCCTACTGTGCGCACTCATCGTTTGGCTGTGGCAAAACGCCCGCCACCAAGCCGCGCAACACCGCCACCAACAGGAAGCCGATCGCCTGCAACATCAGCTCTCCCTGCAACAGCAAGTCTGTCAGCAAAACGAACAGCAACTCGGCCACACCGCCCAAAGCCTGGCCGATAGCCAACAGCAGCTTTCCGCCGCCCGCCAAGCCGCACAGGATTACCAAACCCGCGCCGCCGCCGCCGAGCAATCGGTGCAACATTTCACCAACCGCCTGGCCGAGGCCGCCGAACGGCAGCAGCAGCTATTGCGCGAGCTCGCCGCCGCCAAGCAGCAATACGCCGCCGGGCAGGAAGAAGCCCAAAGCTGGCAAACCCGCGCCGTGGCTGCCGAACAGTCCAAACAACACCTCGACCGCAGCTTGGCCGAAGCCGCCGAGCGCCAACAGCAACAGCAGCAAGAGCTGGCCGCGGCCCAGCAGCAGCTCGCCGCCGAACAGGAAGAAAGCCAAAGCTGGCAAACCCGTGCCGCCGCCGCCGAAAAATCCGTGCAACACCTCAACAGCCAACTGGCCGAAGCCGCCGAACGGCAACAGCAGCTCCAACAGCGCTACGAAACCGCCCGCCAAGAGCTGGCCGCCAGCCGCCTGCAGCACGAGCGCGTGCAAACCCAAATCGAACAGCAGCAGCAAGCCCACGCCGAACAAATCGCCCTGCTCAACCAAGCCCGTCAAAACCTGGGCGAACAATTCCAAAACCTCGCCAACCAAATCCTCGAAGAAAAAAGCCGCCGTTTTTCCGAGCAAAACCGCCAAGAGCTCGACCAACTGCTCCATCCCTTGAACGAGAAACTGCAAGGCTTCAGCCAGCTCGTGCAAAACACCTACGAAAAAGAAGCCAAAGAGCGGCTCACGTTGGAAAACGAACTCAAACGCCTGCAACAGCTCAACGCCCGGCTGCACCAAGACGCCCAAGCCCTCACCCAAGCCCTCACCGGCAGCCGCAACAAAAGCCAGGGCAACTGGGGCGAGATGATTCTGGAAAAAGTGCTGGAAAACTCCGGCCTGGTGAAAGGGCGCGAATACTTCGTGCAAAGCGGCGGCCGCCAAACCGACAGCGACGGCGAAAGCCGCTACCTCCAGCCCGACGTGCTCATCAACCTGCCCGACAACAAACAAATCATCGTCGATTCCAAAGTATCGCTCACCGCCTACGTGCGCTACACCCGCGCCGAAAGCCCCGAAGCCGCCGAAGCCGAGCTCGCCGCCCACCTCGCCTCCGTACACCAGCACATCAAAGAGCTCGCCGCCAAACGCTACAGCGACATCGAAGGCCTGGTATCGCTCGATTTCGTCTTCATGTTCGTACCCGTAGAGCCCGCCTACCTGCTCGCCCTGCAACAAGACCCCGAGCTCTTCCAAACCTGTTTCGACCAACGCATCATCCTGGTCGGCCCCAGCACGCTTCTGGCCACCCTGCGCACCGTGGCCAACATCTGGCGGCACGAATACCAAAACCGCCATGCCCTGCAGATTGCCAGCGAAGGCGGCAAACTCTACGACAAATTCGTCGGCTTCGTGGAAACCCTGGAAAAAGTGGGCAAAAACCTCCAGCAGGCGCAAGAAAGCTACCAAACCGCCTACAAACAGCTCTACAGCGGCCGCGGCAACCTGGTCGGCCGTGTGGAAAAACTGCGCCAAATGGGCGTGAAAGCCGGCAAACGGCTCGATGCGCAGCTGGTGGAACAAGCCGGCAGCGAAGGAGCGGAGATGCTGGAGGACAAAACAGACGGCGGGCAGCCAGAGGCTACCTGAAAAACATCCTGCAATCGCAACGCTTTTTATCGGCTGCCAATCCGTGTAAAGCGGACGTTTTCAGGTAGCCCCTCTGCGATACATAAAGGCTACCTGAAAAAGCAACGAGCCTTGGCAAAGCCAACGCGCAAGCCACGACGGAGCGAAAACAATCCATCCGATTTTCAGGTAGCCTTCCCCCCTTTTTGTTAAAATCCCGTTTTTCCACCGTTTCCCGCCCAATCATGAAACTCCTCGCCGTCATCCCCCACTACCGACATCTCGGCACACTGCCGCAGGTGGTTGCCGCCCTGCGGCATTGCGGCCTGCCCGTTTTGGTGGTGGACGACGGCTCGGGCGAAGACTGCCGCGCCGGTTTGGAAGCCTTGCGCGGCGAGGGCGTTCAGGTAGCCTTCCGTCCAACCAACGGCGGCAAGGGCAGCGCGATGAAGTGGGGCTTCAAGCTGGCGGCGCAGCAGGGTTTCAGCCACGTTTTGCAGATTGATGCCGACGCGCAGCACAACTTTGCCGACATCCCCCGCTTTGTGGGGACCGCGCAGGCGCAGCCGCAGGCGGTGGTTTGCGGGCGGCCGGTGTACGGCGGCGACGTGCCCAAAGCCCGCCTTTACGGCCGCAAGATTACGGATTTTTGGAACGTACTGCACACTTGGTCGTTCGACATCAAAGACGGCATGTGCGGCTTCCGCGTGTACCCGCTCGATGCCGTGCTGCCTATCCAATACGGCGGCGCCGTCATCGGCGAGCGCATGGATTTCGACAACGACATCCTGGTGCGCCTGCATTGGGCGGGCACGCCCTTCGTGTGGCTGGACACGCCCGTGCGCTACGAAGCAGGCGGCATTTCGCACTTCAACCTGCGCCGCGACAACCTGCTCATCAGCCAAATGCACGCCCGCCTGTTTTGCGGCATGGTTGCCCACCGCCTCGGCCGCCTGTTTAAACGGCCTCAAGCGGCACAGGCCGCCCGGGCGCATTGGTCGGCACAGCACGAACGCGGCCACCGCCTCTTCCTCAAGATTACCGAATGGCTGGTGCGCTACCTGCCCTTGTGGCCGGTGCACATCATCGCCGCCGCGGTGTCTTCTTATTTCTACCTTACCTCCGCCGCCCAGCGCCGCAGCGTGCGCCAATATCAAGGCTACCTGAAAGCCAGTTTCCCCGATGCGCCGCTGCCCGCACGCTTCCCCGTATACCGCCAGTTCGCCGCCTTCGGAGAGGCCGTGGCCGACCGATTCGCCGTGTGGCAGCATAAAATCACCGTGCCCGACCTCGTGGTGGAAGACCCCGATAACCTATATGCCGATATAGACAACCACAATACACGCGGCCAAATCATCATCTGCTCGCATCTGGGCAACATCGAAGTGTGCCGCGCCCTCGTCTCCCACCACCGAGGCTTCAAACTCAACGTGCTCGTGCACAACGCCCACGCAGAAGATTTCAACCGAGCCCTCAAAGCCGCCGGCGCCAGCGATTTGCAGCTGATTCAGGTGGCCGACCTCAACGCTGCCAAAATGCTCCAGCTCTCGCAAAAACTCGATGCCGGAGAATGGCTCGCCATCGCCGCCGACCGCACCCCCGTGCGCGGCAACAAAACCGTGCCCGTGCAATTCCTCGGCCACACCGCCCACCTGCCGCAAGGCCCCTGGCTCTTGGCCGGCCTCCTGCGCGCGCCCACCAATACGGTATTCGTGCTAAAAGAGCGCGGCCGCTATCATTTATGCCTGAAACGTTTTCAGGTAGCCCCAAGCTGGACGGCCGCCACGCGCAAACAAGTGATTGAAAGCATGGCGCAGCAATACGCCGACATTTTGGCCGCCCATGCCGCGCGCGCGCCGCTGCAATGGTTCAACTTCTACAACTTCTGGAACAACCCTCATGGCTAAACACACCTACTGCCGCCACAGCGCCGAAATCGAAGTCCCCTTTTTTGATGTGGACGTGATGCAGATCGTCTGGCACGGCCACTACGTGAAATACCTCGAAGTCGCCCGCTGCGCCTTCCTCGACGCGCTGGGCTACAACTACACCGTGATGCTGGAGCACGGCCACGCCTGGCCGGTGGTGAAGCTCGACCTCAAATACATCCGCCCCGCCCGCTTCGGCCAGAAAATCCGCGTGGACATGGCCATGACCGAATACGAAAGCTGCCTGCGCATCGACTACACCCTGCGCGATGCGGCAAGCGGCGAAAAGCTCACCCAAGCCCACACGACTCAGGTTGCCCAACGCATCGACAACGGCGAAATGCAGTTCCAAACCCCCGAAAGCTGGCAAACAGCCGTGCACCAGTTTGCAGGGTTTGTGCCGTTGAAACCCCGTTGAGGCTACCTGAAAACCATATGGCAGGCCGGATTTATAGTAAATTAACAAAAACCAGTACAGCGTTGGCTCGCCTTGCTGTACTATCTGTACTGTCTGCGGCTTGCCGCCTTGTCCTGATTTTTGTTAATTCACTATAATCCGCCACCTAAAAAAACCGCTTGAGAAGGCATACCTTTTCAAGCGGTTTGGTTTGATTATGAGAGCCGGGTCAGCAGCAGCGGCCGCCGTTGGCTCCGCAGCGGCGTTTACGGCAGTAGTCGGCAAACTGCTGCTCGGTCATCACCGGTGCGTTGGGGTTGTAGCGCCGTTGGCGTGCCACGTAGTTGGCGTAATCCGGCACGCCCACCATCAGGTTGGCAGTCAGCTTGGCTGTTTTCCAAGCCTGATGGAGGCGCTGTTTCAGCTTATGCTTCATTCACAGCCTCGGCGCTTGCGCCAGTGGTTTCGTTGCGGAATACCGGCGGGATTTCGTGGGCAGTCGGCCAGCCGACTTTGCGGGCTTTCAGGGCTACCTGAAGGCCGTAAATCCCCACTACCACCACTACGGCCAGGAAGAGCACGGTGAGGCCGGAGTTTACATAGTCGTTGAAGGCGATGCGGCCCATTTCCTCAGCGGTTTTGGCCGGAGCCAGGATTTCGCCATTAGCCAAGGCTGCTTTATATTTGGCAGCATGAGCCATAAAGCTTACGCGAGGGTTGGAATCGAACACTTTTTGCCAACCGGCATAGCAGGTTACCAACAATACGCCGAGCGCCGGAACCAAAGTAACCCAGATGTAGCGGTCGCGTTTCATCTTAATCAGAACCACTGTACACAGGATCAGAGCCACACCTGCGAGCATCTGGTTGGCGATGCCGAACAGCGGCCACAGGGAGTTGATGCCGCCCAGCGGGTCGGTTACACCGGTGTAGAGGAAGTAGCCCCACAGTGCAACGGCCATAAAGGTGGCAATCAAGTTAGCCGGCAGGCTGTCGGTGTTGCCGAAGGGTTTGTAGAAGATGCTGCCCAAATCCTGAATCATGAAGCGGGCCACGCGGGTACCGGCGTCCACAGCAGTCAGGATAAACAGGGCTTCAAACAGCAGCGCGAAGTGATACCAGAATGCCATCATGCTTTCGCCCGGGATCAGCTGGCTCATAATATGAGCCATACCCACAGCCAGAGTCGGCGCACCGCCTGCACGAGACAGGATGGTGTGTTCCCCCACCTCTTTGGCCACGTGCAGCAGGGTAGCTTCGCTTACCGGGAAGCCCAGCTGGGTGGTAATCACGTGTGCGGCATTGGCAGCGTCGGTGCCGATGAGGGCAGCAGGGCTGTTCATGGCGAAGTACACACCAGGATCAAGCGAAGAAGCGGCAGCCAGCGCCATAATGGCCACAAAGCTTTCCATAATCATGCCGCCGTAGCCGATCATGCGAACGTGTTCTTCGTTTTCCACCATTTTCGGCGTGGTACCTGAAGAAATCAGGGCATGGAAGCCGGACACCGCGCCGCAGGCGATGGTGATGAACAGGAAGGGGAAGAGATGGCCTGAGAATACCGGGCCGGTACCGTCGGTGAAACGGGTAACGGCATGCATTTGCAGCGGCGGGCTAACAATGATGATGCCCAAAGCCAAGGCGATGATGGTACCGATTTTCAGGAAAGTGGAGAGGTAGTCGCGCGGGGTGAGCAGCAACCATACCGGCAGCACGGAAGCGATGAAACCGTAGATCATCACCGCCCAAGCGATAGACAGGCCTTCCAAGTCGAACCAGTGCCCGAAGGAGCTTTCGGCCACGTTTTTACCGTACACAATCGCCAACACCAGCAGGATAAAGCCGACGATGGAAATCTCGCCGATTTTGCCCGGACGGATATAGCGGGTGTAGATGCCCATAAACAGGGCGATCGGGATGGTAACGGCGATGGTGAACGTACCCCACGGGCTGTGAACCAAAGCTTTTACCACAATCAGCGCCAGCACGGCCATGATGATCACCATGATCATCAAAATACCGATAGAGGCAATCACGCCGGCCACGGTGCCCAGCTCTTGTTTCACGATGTCGCCCAAGGATTTGCCGTCACGGCGCATAGACACGAACAACACCATCGCGTCCTGAACCGCACCGGCAAACACCACGCCGAAGATAATCCACAGCGTGCCGGGCAGATAACCCATTTGTGCGGCCAACACCGGGCCTACCAACGGGCCGGCGCCGGCGATGGCGGCAAAATGATGGCCGAACAGCACGCCTTTGTGCGTCGGCACATAGTCCAAGCCATCGTTATGGCGCTCGGCCGGCGTGAGCCGGTTCGGGTCGAGCTGCATTACGTTTTTGGCAATGTAGAGGCTATAAAAGCGGTAGGCAATGGCATATACGGAGACGGCAGCAATCACCATCCACACCGCACTGACCTGCTCACCGCGATGGATAGCCAAAGTGGTGAACGCGGCCAAACCGAGCAGCACCACAACGCCCCATATCAGGAAGCTTTTGAGTTTGTTCATGATAACAATACTCCGATTCAACAAACATAAAACGGCTGCCCGGCTAGGCCGTACTGCCCAACTTCGGCAGCCCCCATCCGGCAATCGAACGCCGCGCCGAAGGCGCAAACGTCTTCACTACCAAACGGCATAAGCTTAACATATTTGTGGAAATCATTACGTTAAATTTTCAAGCGGGAGGAGCTGTTTTTGCCGTGTTTTAGACAGAAAAGCCTAGGTTCGGGAGAAAAATACCCTGAAACAAGAATAGCTTGACCCAGGTCAATAAACGGCCGCCGGATAACGGCACGGTCGGCTTTTACAAAAAAACCGGCAGGCGAAGGTATAGTGAATTAACAAAAACCGGACGGCTGCGTGCCTGTCCGGTTTTTGTTGTTTCGCGGGTCACTCGGATGCCGAACTACTGCGCCTGCTGCGCCGTGGCGGCTGGTGCTTTTTGATAGCGGCCGGCCATGGCTTTATACACCATGCTTTCGTAGCGCAGGGCTTGGTAGCGGGCTTCCAGCAGGCTTTGCGCGCCGGAGTATTCGGTGTTCAGCGCGGAGAGCCAGTCTTTGAGCTCGTTGCGGCCGTGTTGGTAGCGCACGCGGTAGTAGCGGCTGTTTTCAACGTCGAGCCGGTGGCGGCGGCGCTGGTTTTCCAGGGTTTGGCGGCTGGCGCGGTATTGGCGGTAGTTGGTGTCGACTTCGTTGAGCGCGGTGGTGAGGGCTTTTTCGAAGGCGAGTTTGGCGTTTTCAAAATCGGCTTCGGCGCTGCGGTCTTTCCAGTGCATGGTGCGCCAGTTGAGGAAGGGCAGGTTGAGGCTGACGCTGCCGCCCAATATCGGCACGTTGAACAGGTTTTTGCTGTGTTCGGACGAGGTGCTCAGCGCGGCATTCAGCGTGATGCTGGGATACCAGCTGCGGTATTGCGCCTGCTGGCTTTTGAGGGCGGACTGCAAGCGGTAGTCGGCGGCGATGAGGTCGGGGCGGGCGGCGAGGGTGGAGATAGGCACATCCAAATCGAGCTTGCCGCCTTCAGGCAGGCGGAAGGATTCGGGCTGCACGGCCATTGCCTGGCCGGGGCGCAGGTTGAGCAGGTTGCGCAGGGTGGCTTCAGTGTTGCTGCGGCTCTGTTGCAGGGAAAGCAGGCTGTTTTCGGCGGCGAGCAGGGATTGCTCGGCCTGGGTAACCTCAATCGAGGCCACGCGGCCGTGGCGGTATTTGCTGCGGGCGATTTGCAGGATTTGTTTGTATTGCTCGATGGTTTTTTCGGTGAGCTTGATGGCTTCGTTGAGATAGGCTACCTGAAAATAGGCGTCGGCCACATTGTTGATTACGGTGAGGCGGGTGGCGGCCAAGTCTTGCTCGGTGGCGCGCTGCTCCCACGCTTGGGCGGAGGCGGTGGCGTTGAGTTTGCGCCACAAATCGAGCTCGTAGCTTAAGCCGAGCTGGCTGCTGTAGCTGTGGCTGTTTTGGCGGGTATCGAGGTTGCGGTTGGCATTGGCGCCGAGCGAAGCGTTGAATTCGGGCACGAGGTTGGCGCCGAGGATGTTGGCCTGATACAGGGCTTTGTTCACGCTGACGGCGGCCTGCTTCAAATCCACATTGTTGGCCAAGGCCTGCTCCACCAGGGCGTTGAGCCCGCTGTCGCCGAAGCTTTGCCACCAGTTGCCTTCGGTTTGGTAGGCGCAGCCGGCGGGATCGGGGCAGCGGCCGCTTTCGCCGGCGGCGGTTTGCACGCTGCCTTCGCGCTGAGCTTGGGCGAGGCCGATTTGGGTATTGGGGGTTTGGTCGATGGCGCAGCCGGCGAGCAGAAGCAGCGCCAGCGCGGTAGCACGGATGGGCGGGTGGGTTGTTTGGTTCATAAACCCTCATTTCTTGGTTGGGTGTCGGGTGGGTTTCAGGTAGCCTGGGTTACCAGTTGGAGGCTACCTGAAAAATCATTCACTTTAGCTTGCAATCCTGTTTACCCTGTTTTCAGGTAGCCCCTACCTGCTCCTTGCAGGCTACCTGAAAACATCGGGCAGTTTGGCTTTGCAGTTTTCCCCGCTTTCAGGCAGCCGCTAATCGCGCGACAGGGCGGCAATCGGGTTGAGCTTGGAGGCGTTTTTGGCGGGCATGAAGCCGAACAGCACGCCGATAAAGGTGGAGCAGCACACTGCGCTCACGATCGACCAGGTGGAGAACGACATGGCAAACTCGCTGGCCAGCGCGTTGAAACCCAGGCCGATTAAGTAGGAAAGCAGGATGCCGGCCGCGCCGCCGATGAGGCAGATGAGTACGGCTTCAATCAGAAACTGCTGCAAAATATTGCCCTGCCGCGCGCCGATGGCCATGCGCACGCCGATTTCCTTGGTACGCTCGGTTACCGACACCAACATGATGTTCATCACGCCGATGCCGCCCACCACCAATGAAATCAGGGCGATACAGGAAATCAGCAGAGTCATCGCGCCGGTGGTTTTTTCGACGGTCTGCTTGATGCTGTCGCTGTTGCTGGTGAAGAAATCTTCCTTGCCGTGCCGCGCCAAGAGCAGCTCTTTGATGCCCTGCTCGGCCACGGAGGTGCTCACGTCGTCGCGGATTTTCACGGTTACCGAACTGATGTGGCGCTCGCCGGAGATGCGGTTCATCACCGTGGTGTAGGGCGCCCACATTTGCAGGCTGTCGCCGCCGCCCCAGCCGTTTTGGTCTTCGGCGCTGATGCCGATCACGCGCAGCGGGCGTTTGCCGAACAGGATGGTTTGGCCGATGGGGTCGGTGCCGTCGGGGAAGAGCTGTTTGCGGGTGTTCGGGTCGATCACGACAACCTGCGCGGCGGCGTCTACGTCGGCCTGGTCGAACAGCCGCCCGCGGTCGAGCTTGATGCCGCGCACGCTGAAATACTGCTCGCCCGCGCCGTAGAGCTGGGCGGTGAGGTTGGTGTTGCGGTAGGTAACCGTGCCGCCTGAGGACACCATCGGGGTGATGCTGTCCACATAGCTTTGTTTGCCGATGGCTTCGGCATCGGCGATGGTGAGCGTGCGGATGCGGCCCCGGTGGCGGTCGCCGAAGCTTTTGCCGGGATACACGCCGATGGTGTTGGTGCCGATGGCGCTGATGTCGGAGAGGATTTTCTCCTGCGTGCCACGCCCCAGCGCCACCACGGACACCACCGAGGCGATGCCGATAATGATGCCGAGCATGGTGAGCAGGGAGCGCATTTTGTGCGCCATGATGGCCTGCACCGACATTTTGAAGGCTTCCACAAACTGGTCTTTGAAAAACAGCCAAGATGGCTTTTCGGTGCGGCTTTCCACGCTGCTGGGCGGGATGCTTTCGTTTTTGCTGGTGTCGGCGATGATTTCGCCGTCTTTGATTTCGATGACGCGGTTGGCAAAGGCGGCGACTTTCGGGTCGTGCGTGACCAAAATAATGGTATGCCCTTTGGCGTGCAGCCCGCGAATGATTTCCATCACCATCTCGCCGCTGCCGGAATCGAGCGCGCCGGTGGGCTCGTCGGCCAGGATGATTTCGCCGCCGTTCATCAGGGCGCGGGCAATGGACACGCGCTGCTGCTGGCCGCCGGAGAGCTGGTTGGGGCGGTTGTCTTCTTTGCCTTCCAAGCCCAAATCGGCCAGAAGCTGAGTAGCGCGTTCGTACCGCTCTTTCTGATCCATGCCGGCATACACGGCGGGCAGCGCCACGTTTTCGCGTGCGCTCAATGCGCCCAAGAGGTTGTAGCGCTGGAAAATGAAGCCGAATTTGCGCCGGCGCAGCGCGGCCAACTCGTCGCCGCTCATCTGCGAAGTTTCCACACCGTCGATTTGATACGAGCCGGAAGTGGCGCTGTCGAGGCAGCCGATGATGTTCATCAGCGTGGATTTGCCGGAGCCGGATTGGCCGATGATGGCGATGAAATCGCCTTTTTGGATAGTGAGGCTGATGTCTTTCAGAATGTGGACGCGGTTGGCGCCTTCGCCGAAATAGCGGTTGATGTTGCGGCATTCGATTAGGTTCATATGCATGCGGCTTTCGTTGCGGCGGGGAGGCTACCTGAAACCTGTAACAGGCTTTGCAGCAGGGTTTTAGGTAGCCTTTGGGTTTTCAGGTAGCCCGATACGGCAAAGCGGGAGCCGGCCTACACCGGCGGGCCGCCCTGCCACTCTTTCACCGTGCCGTCGCTCTCCGACACAATCACTTTCTCGCCCTCTTTCACGCCCGATTTCACTTCGGTGCGCGTACCGTCGCTGATGCCCACGGTAATCGTGCGCTCTTCCACTTGGTTTTCGGCTTTCAGCACGCGCACATAGCGTTCGCGGCCGCGCTGTTTCACCGCGGTGGAGGGAACGGTGAGCACGTTTTTGGCTTCGCCGATCACGATATTGTTTTGCGTGGTCATGCCGATGGCGAGCTTGCCGTCTTCGTTCGGCACGAGGGCGCGGGCGTAGTAGTAGATGGCGGTGCTGGTGGTGTCGGTGCTGGTGGTGTAGCTGCCTTGCGACAGGGTGGTTAAGCCCGGATCGACACTATCCAGCTTGGCTTCCCGTTCTTTGTCGGGGTCGGCTAGGGTGGTGAACAGCAGGGTTTGGCCGGCGCGCACTTTGGTTACGTCGCCCTCGGCAATCTGCATCTTGTTCAGCATCTGGCTCAAATCGGCCACTTGGCCGATGGCGGGCGTGGTTTGCACCGCATTCACGGTTTGCCCTTCTTCCACTTTCACCGAAACCATCGTGCCGGAAATCGGCGCGGTGATGCGGGTGTAGCCCAAGTCGGCTTCCGCCGTATTGATGGCGATGCGGGTTTGGCGGATGGAAGATTGCAGCTCGCCCACCTGCGCCTTGGCGGCGGCATACGAGCCCTGCGCGCTTTCCAACTCTTCTTTGGAAGTGGCGTTTTCCGCCCACAGCGCCTGCTCGCGGCGGTATTTGCGTTCGGCGTTTTGCAGTGCCACGCGGGCAGACACAAGCTGCGCCTGATAAGTTTCCAGCTTGGCCTTATTCGTGTTCAGCGCGTTGAGCTGGGTGGTGGAATCGATTTCGGCGATGAGGTCGCCCTTTTCCACATGCTGCCCGAGCTTCACATACAAATGTTTGATTTGGCCGGAAGCCTGGGCGCCCACGTCCACCAGCTGCGCGGCGGAAATCTCGCCGGTGGCGGATACGGTTTGGCGCACGTCGGCACGTTTCACTTCTTCGGTGAGATAAGTGGTTTGCGGCTTGCTCGGCTTCAAAAAGGCATAGCCCGCTGCGCCCACGGCCAGCGCCACCACCGCCCACAATGTCCATTTCAACGGTTTTTTCATCTTGTTCCGCCTGCCCTTTCCGGCAGCTGTTAAGAAATATGGCTATTCTAAGAAACTGCCGCCGCTTGCGCCATCTGATTAACCTATCCTTACCCCGCCAAGGCTTTATTGGCAGGGCTTTACGGAAATTAGGGGCGGGCAGGCAGCGGGCGGCAAAGGCTACCTGAAAATAGCCGCCGGGGCACAATCGTTTCAGTTAGCCTCCAATATGCGCGCAAACAAACGAAAGGCTACCTGAAAACATTTAAACCGTTTTCAGGTAGCCTCTTAGTTGAAATACGCCTTACCAACGCTTGAATATCAGCGAGGTATTTACGCCGCCGAAGGCGAAGTTGTTGTTCATCACGTATTCGGTGTCGATGCGGCGGCCGGAGCCGGTGAGGTAGTCGGCTTCGCCGCAGCGGGGGTCGATGTTGTCCAAGTTCAGCGTGGGAGCGAACCAGCCGCTGCGCATCATTTCGATGGCAAACCAGGATTCGAGTGCGCCGCAAGCGCCGAGGGTGTGGCCGAGGTAGCTTTTTTGCGAGCTGATCGGGACGTGGCCGAATACGGCAGCGGTGGCTTGGGTTTCGGCGATGTCGCCCTGTTCGGTGGCCGTGCCGTGGCCGCTGACATAGCCGACGGCGGAAGGCGGCAGGGCGGCGTCTTCAAGGGCAAGTTCCATGCAGCTTTGCATGGTGCGCATCTCGGGGCGGGTGATGTGGCTGCCGTCGCAGTTGGCACCGTAGCCGACGATTTCGGCGATGATGTGCGCGCCGCGTGCTTGGGCGTGTTCCAACTCTTCCAGTACCATCATGCAGCCGCCTTCGCCGAGCACGAGGCCGTCGCGTGCGGCATCGTAGGGGCGGGGGGTGAGTTCGGGTTCGCCGTTGCGGCGGCTGGCGGCGTAGAGGCTGTCGAACACGTATGCTTCGGATGGGCAGAGCTGGTCGGCGCCGCCGGCCAGCATCATGGGGATTTTGCCGTATTTGACGGCTTCGTAGGCATAGCCTATGCCTTGGCTGCCTGAAGTGCAGGCGCTGGAGGTGGGAATCAGGCGGCCGGTGAGGCCGAAGAAGATGGCTACGTTGGCGGCGGTGGTGTGCGGCATCATGCGCACATAGGTGTTGGCGTTGAAATTGTTGGGCTGGCGGGCGAGCAGCAGGCCGATGTCGAGCACGTCGGCGGTACTGCCGCTGGAAGAGCCGGCGGCCACGCCCATGCTGCCGTTACGGATGAGGGAATCACCGAGCAAGCCCGCCTGTTTCAGCGCTTGTTCGGCGGCATCGGTGCAGTATTGCGCCAGCGGGCCCATGCTGCGCAACTGTTTGCGCGTCCAATGTGCGGGCGGTGCGTAGGCGGGCAGCGGCGCGCCGAGGCGGGTTTCCATTTCGGGGAAGGCATCCCACGCCTCCATACGGCGCACGGCGTTTTTGCCTGCACGGAAAGCGGCTTCGATTTCGTGCCACTCGCGGCCGAAGGCGCACACCGCGCCCACGCCGGTAATCACCACCCGTTTTGTTTTCATCAACACAATCCTCCGTTTACCGCAATTACCTGCCGCGTGATGTAGGCGGCGTGTTCGCTCATTAAAAAGCGCACGGCATGTGCCACTTCTTCAGGCAGCCCCATGCGCTGCGCCGGAATGGCTTTCAAAATTTCCTCCACCGGCACGTTTTCGTCCAAAATTTCCGTATCAATCAGGCCGGGGGCAACGCAGTTGACCGTAATCTTGCGTTTGGCCAGCTCCACCGCCAAAGCCTTGGCCGCGCCAATCAGCCCCGCCTTCGACGCGCTGTAGTTTACCTGCCCGCGGTTGCCGACCAGGCCGGACACGGAGGCCATGCACACAATCCGCCCCGGCGTGCGGCGGCGGATCATCGGCATGATGAGCGGGTGCAGCACGTTGTAGAAGCCGTCCAGATTGGTGCGCAATACGCGGTCCCAATCCTCGTCTTCCAGCGCGGGGAAGGCATTGTCGCGCGTCAGCCCCGCATTCAGCACCACGCCGTAATACGCGCCATGCGCTTCAATATCCGCTTCCAACACGCGGCGGCATTCGGCGCGGTCGGCCACGTCAAACTGCAACACCCGCGCCTGCCGCCCCAGCGCGCGGATTTGTTCCGCCACCGCCTCGGCATCCGCCATGCGGCTGCGGCCGTGCACCACAATGTCGAAGCCGTCTTGCGCCAAGGCCAAAGCCGCCGCACGGCCGATGCCGCGGGTGGAGCCGGTGATGAGGATGGTTTGGGTCATGATGGTTGTCCTTATATATAAAGGCAGCCTGTTGGGAGGAAGGCTACCTGAAAACGTAAACGTCAACGAAACGGATTGATGTTCTAACGAAGCCGAGGCGGGATTTTGCCACGCTTATCCCTCTTCGGGAACAGGGATGTGTGTCCGGGGCGGTTTCGGCTAGCCTCAGGCTCTTCGGAATCTGCCATCAAATTTCCCTTCCCGATTGTATTTTAAGAAAGGCAGGTATCCGCTACCTGCCTTTTTGCGTCGGCTGTTAAAGAGGCTACCTGAATATTCAGGTAGCCTTTGCCGCCTTAGGCCTCTTCTGCCTCGTCCATACCCACAATCGCCAGGCTGTCGATACCGGATGCCTGGCCGGCATTCCCGCGTTTGCTGTTGAGCTGGATGTTGAGGCGCAAATCATTCACCGAGTCGGCGTTTTTCAGGGCGTCTTCGTAGGCAATGTGGCCGGCTTCGTAGAGGTCGAACAGGGATTGGTCGAAGGTTTGCATGCCCAAGTCGCGGGAGCGGGCCATGATTTCTTTCACGCCGTGGATGTCGCCGTTCAAAATCAGCTCGGCAATCAGCGGGGAGTTGAGCAGCACTTCCACGGCGGCCACGCGGCCTTTGCCGTCGGGCTTGGGCACGAGGCGCTGGGAAATGAAGCCTTTGAGGTTGAGCGAGAGGTCGTTCAACAGCTGGGTGCGGCGCTCTTCGGGGAAGAAGTTGATGATGCGGTCGAGCGCCTGGTTGGAGTTGTTGGCGTGCAGGGTGGCCATGCAGAGGTGGCCGGTTTCGGCGAAGGCCAGGGCGTAGTCCATGGTTTCGCGGTCGCGGATTTCGCCGATGAGGATGACGTCGGGGGCTTGGCGCAGGGTGTTTTTGAGGGCGGCAAACCAGTTTTCGGTGTCCACGCCCACTTCGCGCTGAGTGATGATGCAGTTTTTGTGCGGGTGCACGAATTCGATCGGATCTTCGATGGTGATGATGTGGCCGTGGCTGTTTTCGTTGCGGTAGTCGATCATGGCGGCCAGGGAGGTGGATTTGCCGGAGCCGGTGCCGCCCACGAAAATCACGAGGCCGCGTTTTTCCATCACCACTTGTTTCAAAATCGGCGGCAGGTTCATGTTGTCGAACTTGGGAATCTGGCTGGTGATCACGCGGCACACGAGGGCGGCGGCACCGCGTTGCACCATGGCGTTGATGCGGAAGCGAGACACGCCGGCCAGGCTGATGGCAAAGTTGCATTCTTTGGTGTTGTCGAACTCTTCGGCCTGTTTGTCGTCCATCAGGGCGCGGGCGATGAGGGCGGTGTGGTCGGCGGTGAGCGGTTTGTCGGTAATCGGGGTGAGCTTGCCATCGAGCTTCATGGCCGGGGGGAAGCCGGCGGTGATGAATAGGTCGGAGCCTTTGCTCTGCACCAGGTGGTTGAGCAGGCCGTGGATGAATTTTTTCATCTCTTCGTTGTAAGCAGGGATTGCCATAGATCGTTTTCCATTTGGGTTGGTTGGTTAGAATAAATTAAAGCCAAATTTTTCAGGTAGCCTCTTTGCGCGGGCAGGAGGCTACCTGAAAACATACTGAAGCTAAGCTTCGCTGTCCGGGCGGCGGAACAGCAACACGGGCATGGGGGCTTGGCGCAGCACGCCTTCGGCCACGGAGCCCATCAACAGATGCAGCAGGCCGGAGAAGCCGTGGGTGCCCATGGCGATGAGGTCGCACTCTTGGCGCACGGCTTCTTTAATCAATACGTCGGCAATGCGCATGCCATCGTTTTCCAGGGTGGAGACTTCATATTTCACGCCGGCCTGTTTCATTACGGCTTCGGCATGGTCGGCCACCTGCATTTCGGCCGCATACAGCTCTTCGGAATTGGGCAGGCGGCTGGCTTCGCGCTTGAGGTCGGTTAAATCCACCACATGCACGGCCACCAATACGGCATCGGTTGCCTTGGCCAGCCGGCAGGTTTGCTCCAGGGCGTAGAGAGAGGTTTTGCTGTCGTCTATCGGAACGAAAATCCGTTGATACATTTTGCCACTCCTTTTGTTTGCTGGCGGCCGCTCGGAAAGCGCAGCCGCCAATCCGTTACAGTCCGAATCACATTTACCTGTAATGGGATTGTAAAACAAATTACCGTTTTTTACAGAAAAACCGATTCGCCATGCAACGAGTGGTGGCAGAAATTCCACTGTATTCAGCCAGAGTTAGCTGATTGGACTACTACTAACGGCTGAATGAGCCCCTACACCCTGCCTGTTAGACTGCCGCGCTTCACATCCTAACAAATCTTAAAATTCAAACAACGCAGGAGTTATTTATGACGATGAAACATACCCTCTGTGCCACCATTATCGCCCTCAGCTTGGCCGCCTGCGGCAGCAGCGGCGGCGGTTCGCCGGAAGTACGGCCCGCACCGACACCAACGCCAAATACCCCGTCGCCCGATGCCGAGTCTTCCGCCGTTAAAAACCGCTCCAGCTTGGACTACCGCCGCAATTACGCCGGCGTGGTCAGCAGCAAAAGTGTGATTGCCGCACAAACCCTGTTGGGACCGCAGGCCGGCAGCAACACGCGCGGGGAGAAAAACCTCACCCTTACCCTTAACGGCCGCAGTTACGGACTGGCCGACCGCATCAACATTACCGCACTGCCGGACGGCCTGCTCGAACTGCCCTACAAAGCCGAATGGACGTCTTTGAAAGTTGCCTACCCCGACAGCCGAGATGTAAAAGTGGAAGAACAAGGGAAAATGTATATCTACCAACGCCCCTACTCCATGGTGTTGGCCACCCTGCCCACCGCCTACCGTTACGATGGTGCTAACGACCCGAACAACCGACTCGGTCGCGCTGACACCATGAAGGTGCAGCTGGTGAGCGGCCTGCCCGTGAACGATGCCACCATCACCCGTCTCAGCGGCAACACGTTCAACTACAGTGGCGAATCTTTTGCCAATTTTGGTTCCGGTTTGGAAAAAGGCGCATTTAACTACAGCATCAACTTTACCGATAAAACCGGTAGCGGCCGCATTACCGGCATGGCTTCCACCGGCGATATCGAACTGCGCCAAGCCCGTATCGGCGGCGCACTGCCCTACAATCCGATGCTGTCGGCTGCCGAACGCACCAAAGGCATCAACGGCGAAGCCCATTCCGAACGCATGAATGCCTACCGATATTACCTTTCTATTTTCGGCCCCAATGCTGAAGAAGTAGCCGGTTTTGTGGAAGGCAGCCGCAGTAATCCAGGCGGCCAATGGCATATCGGCTTCAGTGGAACCAAACAGTAACCGCCTGCCGTCGCGTTACATAGGAAACGCGACAAAGCAGCGAGCTATAGCGGATTAAAATAAATGATACAAGGCAGCGGGTCGGAAGTCGTACAGAAAGTACGTCAAAGCGGGGCAAAGCTGTAGCATTGCGATTTTAACCCGCTATAAAACCGGCTACAGGCTACCTGAAAACAGCCCCGATAGCGTTTTCAGGGAGCCTGTAGCCGTCATTAAATCCAACGCCTGCCCGCCACATTTTTTGTTTCAGCCGCCATGATACCCATCTTCCGCCATCCCACCATTCTGGCATTGTGCCTGCTCAGCCTTCCACTCAGCACGATTGCCGCGCCACCAACCCTCGTGCCACACGATGACAATCCGCCATGGCCGCAGCCGCCCCAGCCCATTCAAACTGACAACAGCATCGCCCCGAAAACACTCCAAAGCGACCCCCAACCCTCCAAGCATCTGACCGAAACCGACCTGCGCGCCAATCCCGCCCTGACCGAACACCTGATCAATCAGGCCATCCTCAGCCACCAATGGGATTTGCTGGCCGACCTGCTGGATTTGTACCGCACCATGCCTAACCACGATACCGTTTTGTACGATTACGGCAAAGGTGCCCTATTGCGCGGGCAGGGCAAGCTTGAGCAGGCAATCAGGCATTATGCCGCCATTGTGCAGCGGCGGCCGGAACTGTCTTATGTCCGGTTCGACTACATGGCAATGCTGTTTGAAAACCACCAATACCGCCAGGCCGATCAACAGGCCGAACAATTGGAACAGTCCGACCTGCTGCCGGAAGCAAAACAACTGGTGGCGCAATACCGCCAAGCCATGCAAAAACGGCAGGCGTGGCAAGCCGATGCCTCGCTGCAATACGAACGGAACGACAACGTCAATAACGCCTCCTCTGCCCGCGAACTGCGCTTGGGCTCACGCGTGTGGGTGCGTGATGAAGCCTCGTTGCCCCAGAAAGCCACCGGCCTGCGTTACAGTGCCGTACTCGACCGATCCGTGAACATTGGCGGCAACCACTTCCTTACCGGCAGTGTTGGTTTGGACGGTGTGTTTTACTGGGATCGGCGCGAGTACAACGAAGAAAACCTACGTGTGCAGGCTGGTTACCTCTTCCGCAATATCCGCAGCAGCTGGCAGATACAGCCTTATACCGAATTCAGCTGGTTTTCCGGCAGCCCATACAGCCGCCAATACGGCATACAAGGACAATATAGCCGCCAAATCGGTTCAAAATGGCAAATCAGCATGATGGCCGCCCGCAGTTGGCGGCATTACCGCAGCCAAAACGTTGCACAAAGCTACAACGGCCCGCAAACCCAATTAACCGCTACCGCCGCCTGGATGCCCATTGCAAACAGCCTGCTCTATATCGGTTTAGACTGGCTGGAACACCAAACCCGCGACCCGTCGGAAGCCTCCGTCCGATGCGGCATCCGCTTCGGGCTGATGCGGGAATGGCCGCAATTCGGCCTGCGTGCAGACATCCGCTTGGGCAGGCGGCAGTTCCGCCAAACGCACTTCTTTTTCCCCGTGGTGCGCTCCGACCGTGAAACCCAGCTCAACTTGTCGTTGTGGCATCCCAAACTGCAATGGCATGGCCTGATGCCCCGCCTAACCTACCGCCATCTGAACATCAACAGCAATATTCCGGAACTCTACCAACGCCGCAGCCGCCAATGGTTCATCGAAGTGGAACGTCGGTTTTGAACATAGGAGACATATTGAAATACTGCATCCATGCACTGCATGATAAAGGCTACCTGAAAAACGGAAGGGGGTTTTCAGGTAGCCTTTGTGATTAATAAATACCAAACTATTCTTCGTCCGGCGGCAAATCGGCGCTGCCCATGCGGCGCAGGATGATGCGGGTTTTGTTGCGCAGGCGGCGGTCGTTGCGGTGTTGCTGGAAGTATTTGGGGTTGGGCAGCATGGCGATGAGGGAGGCGGCTTCGCCGGCGCGCAGGCTGGATGCCGGCTTGTGGTAATAATGCTGGGCGGCGGCTTCGATGCCGTAGATGCCTTCGCCGAATTCGGCCACGTTCAGATACACGGTGAGGATGCGCTCTTTGCTCCACATTTTTTCCATCATCACGGTAATCACGGCTTCTTCGGCTTTGCGAATATAGGAGCGTTCGGCAAACAGGAACAGGTTTTTGGCCAGCTGCTGGCTGATGGTGGAGCCGCCGGCACGGATGGTGCCGCTGCGCTGGTTGCGGCGCATGGCGTGTTCGATGCCGTTCCAGTCGAAGCCGTCGTGGTTGCTGAATTGGGCGTCTTCGCTGGCGATGGCCGCCTGTTTCACCACGCGGGCGATTTGGCTGTCGTCCACCCAGGTTTGCTGCACGCGGGAGAAGGTGGAGAGGTTGTGGCGCAGCATGAAGGCGCTGGTGTGCACGGGCTGGCCTTTCCAATAGGCTAAGAGCAGGAAAACCAGCAGGTGGAAGCCCAGCAGGAAGAGGACGATGCCCCACATCAGGCGTTTAAACCAGCGGCGCAGCAGGCCGGGGCGTTTTTTGGCGGGCGGGACAGCGGGGGCGGGCTGGGGGATGGGGCTGGAAACGAGTTCGGTGGGCTGGGTATCCATCGGCAAATCAATCGTGGCAAAACGGGGCGATTATAAAGGAATCCGGTTTTAAGTTTGGTGAAGCTTGCGTTTTGGCTTTGCCAAGACACCGTTTCAGGTAGCCTCCCAGTATGGCCGGCAGGCTACCTGAAAACATCGGCTCCAACCTGGCTGGCGCAAGGCTGGGGCGAAACAGCCAACCATTAAATCGAGAAGTCTTCGCGGATGGGTTCGTATAGTGCCTGCTCGATGCGTTTGCGGGTGAGACCGGGCAGATAGAGCTGCATGAAATCGTAGGCATAGTTGCGCAGGTAGGCATCCTGCCGCACCACGATATAGGTAAACGATGGCTTAAACAGATGGTCGGCAGGCAGGCAAACCAAATCGGCATCGCGCTGCGGGTCGTAGGCCGTGTCGGCCACCAGTCCCACGCCCAAACCGGCACGCACATAGGTTTTAATCACGCCCGCGTCCATGCTGGAAAGCGCCACCTGAGGCAGGGCGAGCCCGCTGCCGGCAAAGGCCTGCTGCAAAGCCGTATCCTGTTCGGCATCGGTGTAGCCGATAAGCGGCACAGACGACAAATCCGCCAAACCGATGCGCCCTTTGCCCGCCAGCGCGTGCCCCTGCGGCACCAGCACGCAGCGGTTCCAAGCCCGCGCGCTGATGTGGCGCAGCTCGGAATGGCGTGCGTCCGCTTCCGAATTGATGGCGAAATCGGCCAAACCCTCGGCCACCATCCTGTCTACCGCCGAAGGCTCGGCAGGCAGCAGCGACAAGCCCACTTTCGGATACCGCCGGAAAAACTCGGCCACCACCGGCGGCAGCACATGCCGCGCTTGGGTGTAGGTGGTGGCGATCGTGAGGCGGCCGCTGTCCTGTTCGGCAAACTCCGTGCCGATATTGCGGATGCTCTGCACGTCGCGGAAGATGCGCTCGGCAATTTCCAGCACGGCCTGCCCCGGCGGCGTAACCGCCACAATGCGTTTGCCGTGCCGCACAAACAATTGCACGCCCAGCTCGTCTTCCAGCAGTTTTATTTGCTTGGAAATGCCCGGCTGGGAAGTGAACAAAATTTCCGCCGCCTCCGAAATATTCAGATTGCAGCGGTAAACCTCCAAAAAATAGCGCAGCTGTTGCAGTTTCATGATGCATCCAAGTGATATTTGTCGGATTTATGCGACAGGCCAACCGCCAAAGTGCCGCCGAAATCACCGGTTCCACCCGAAACCGGTAAGGGCTGGATAGTATCATAGCCCGCCATCGTTATTTTGCCGCATGCCGGTAATTTTCGGCGGGATTTGTTGCTTTTTAGCAACTTATGAGGAAATATCCCTTCCTTTTGCCATTATCCTGCTGACAGCTAGGGTAATTTTGGGCATGATTGAGCACATAGGAAACGGAGGCGCCCGTGCAGCGGGTAGCCAATTCCTTATTGACAGTTCGGGCACGGTTTTTTATAGTGACACCCCGAATATATTTGGATTACCGCAGTATTTGGGCGGTCCGTATATGGTGATTTTTGTGAAGGCCGGCATGCTGCAAAGCTTGCCAAGTCTGCGCATAACAAACTTTTTGATGAGGGAATAACATGACCAAACAGCTTAAATTAGGCGCTTTGTTCTTGGCCTTGGTTGCTTCCGGTGCCGCCATGGCGGACAGCAGCTTCAACAATGAAAAATACGGCTACACCATCAGCCAGCAGTCTCGCGAAGTGGTTCGCTCCAACTATGAGCCCAACGGTGCTCACGAATGTTGGGAAAACAGCTTCTTGAACGGCGAAGTGGATCGCTTGGGCTTGGTAGAGTGCGGCGACCGTCAACCGGAAGCTCCTCCTGCTCCTGCCGAACCGCAAGTACGCGAAGAGCTGGTATCTCTGTCATCCAAATTCCTGTTTGGTTTTGACAAATTCAATCTGCGTCCTGAAGCTCGCACTACTCTGGATGAACTGGCTCAGCGCCTGACCGGCAGCAATGTGCAATCTGTACGTGTTGAAGGTAACACTGACTTTATGGGTAGCGATGCCTACAACCAACGCTTGTCTGAGCGTCGTGCTAACACTGTTAGCGAGTACTTGGTTGGTCGCGGTGTACCAGCTGAGAAAATCTCTGCTGTTGGCTTGGGCGAGTCTCAAGCTAAGATGACCGAACAGTGTCAGCAGGAAGTTCGCAACTTGGGTCGTCGCGTTTCTGCCGCCCGTAAACGTAGCGCTCTGATTGCATGTATTGAGCCGGATCGCCGCGTAGACGTTCGTATCCGTACTCTGGTTGAACAGCCTGCTCAGTAATCGCTAACTAATTAGCGTTTAATACTGAAAAACCGGACTTTATACAAAGTCCGGTTTTTTCGTGCATACTACTTGTAGCTAGAGATAACATAAAGAAATAGCTGCTTGCACTACATCTCCCATTGCCTATATAGGTGCGATGGCGCAAAATTCGCCTGCTGGAAAATATTTTATTAAAAATAATCTTATGCTGGAAAAACTCCTACTTCTCTGCCAATACTGTTCTCGCCTGCTATTAGCATTCGTGCTCTTCTTCTATTTTCAGGTAGCCTTTGCCATCGACTTCGGCCATATCCAGCCGGATGAAGTAGCCGTTTATGTGCAAGACCTCGATAGCGGGCAAATCCTGCTTGCGCATCGGGCCGATGCTTCCATGAATCCTGCATCCACCATGAAATTGGTCACCACCTTCGCCGCCTTGCGCGGATTGGGTGGCGATTACCGTTGGCAAACCCAGTGGCGCAGCAGCGGCACAATAGCTAATGGCGCACTGCAAGGTGATTTATATTGGGTAGGCAGCGGCGATCCCTCTTTCGACCAGCCCGATTTGTTGGATATGCAGCAGCAGCTGGTACGGCAGGGCATTACGTCGTTAAACGGCAAAGTGGTACTGGATCGGCGCGTTTGGGGCAGCCTTGCCGGTGCGGAAGGTTTTGAAAACGATGCAGACGAAAGCTTCGTGGTGCCGCCCGACCCCCACATGATTGCCTACAAATCCCTTTGGATTACTGCCGCCCGCAATGAATCCGGGCAGCCTGCTTTCCTACTCAACCCGCCACTCTACGGCATTCAAACCGATCTCAGCCAACTCACTGAAACCAACGGCCGCTGCGGCAAACTTTCCAATCATGTTTCCGCCAAATTTGAAAACGGCATGCTGGTATTCCGTGGCCACCTGCCGGCTGCTTGTATGGGCGAGAAAATGTTTATCAATTTATTCGATGCCCCGCGTTTTGCCGAAGAAAGTTTTCGCGGCCATTGGCTTGCGCAGGGCTTGGGCGGCCTCTATGGCTTTGGTCGGGGAGCCGCCCCCGGCAACAGCCGCATCTTGGCCACGCACTTTTCCAAGCCGCTGAGCGAGGTGCTGACCGACATGAACAAACACTCCAACAACCTGATTGCACGAACGGTTTTCCTCACACTCGGCCATCAGGAAAACGGCCCGCACAGCGTGCAGAACGCCGAAGCCGCCGTGCGGCGGCAGCTGGTTTCGGCCGGATTGGACGACGAAGCGCTGGTGCTGGAAAACGGCTCCGGCCTTTCCCGCCGCGAGCGGCTTACCGCCCGTTTTCTCGGCAGCATGCTGTTTCAAGCCTACCGCTCTCCCTTCCGTGATACTTTCATCCACACCCTGCCGATTGCCGGCACCGACGGCACCCTGCGCGGCCGCTTCCGCCAGCTCGGCCGATCGCTGCGCATGAAAACCGGCACCCTGCGCGACGTACGCGCGCTGGCCGGCTACTGGCTGCCGCCCAATGGACGCAAGCTGGCTGTGGTGGTAATTATTAACAGCCACCGTTCCGGCGGCTACCTGCCCGATATGGATGCCATGGTGCGCCGGATTGTGCACGATGCCGATGTATTGGATAACATGCAAACCATACCCGCCCAATAATTGGCCATGCGGCGGGAAAGCTGCCGCATACCTTATCCCACAAGGAAAAGCTGGCAAAACGGGGCATTTTCAGGTAGCCTAACGCAGTTTATAGCGGATCAATCCGCCATATCACCATTTTGATTTTTCCACCCCTTTTCTCAGGAGTAAACCATGAGCGAACAAGAACAACAGCAACCGATTTTCAACGTAGAAAGACTGTATGTAAAAGACTTGTCTTTGGAAGTGCCGCACGCACCGGAAGTATTCCTCAGCCAAGATGCGCCGAACGTGGAAATCCAAGTACACACCGATTCTAAGCAACTGGAAGAAGAACACCACGAAGTAACCGTTACCGTAACCGTTACCGCCAAGCTGCCCGATGGCAAAGTATTGTTCCTGAACGAAGTGGCGCAGAGCGGCATTTTCCGTTTGGCACACATTCCCGAGCAGGACGTGAAAGTATTGCTCGGTATTGCCTGCCCGAACATCCTCTACCCCTATGCCCGCGAAGCCGTGTCTTCCTGCATCACCCGCGCCGGCTTCCCGCCCGTGGTATTGATGCCGATCAACTTCGAAGCCATGTACGAACAGCAACAAGCCGCCGCCAACGCCCCGGCTGCCGGCAACGCTTAATCCGAGGCCGGACAAGGCAAACAGGCTATGGCAGGGAAAACCATAGCCTGTTTTTTGTTTTATAGCGGATAAAATATAGTGGATTAAATTTAAATCAGGACAAGGCGGCGAGCCGCAGACAGTA
>ERZ773008.597-NODE-597-length-26714-cov-9.781650_pt1 | contig 26714 bp, 23 predicted proteins | sample MGYA00580664_ERZ773008 | MGnify/ENA primary metagenome ERZ773008 (study PRJEB29015, sample SAMEA2738016) | human oral metagenome | biome: human oral; feature: human-associated habitat; material: dental | place: China | collected 2048 ... | reverse complement strand
CGCCCAGCCGGAGCACCCGCTCGGGGCCCCGCGGCGCGCCGTGCCGCGGCGCCGGCCCCGATGCGGCCCGCTCGGCCCGGCCGGTCGTCCGCGCACCGGCCGGTCCTCCGCAGTCCTCACGTCACCCCGGTCGGCCCGTCATCCGGCCCGGCCCCTCCACGAGCAAGGAACCACCATGACCCCCGTCCTGTCCTCCGTCGCCTCCGCGCCGATCTCCCGTCGCACCGCCCTGGTCGGCGGCCTCGTCTCCGCCACCTCCCTCGCACTCGCGGCCTGCGGATCCAACGGCGGCATCGACGTGAAGAACGGCGTCGCCACCATCGCCATCGGCGCCACCCCGCAGCCCCACGCCACCATTCTCCGGTGGGTCCAGGACAACCTGGCGGCCGACGCCGGACTGAGCCTGGACATCAAGGAGATCAACGACTACCAGACGCCGAACTCGTCCTTGAACGACGGCTCCCTGGCGGCGAACTACTTCCAGACGCCCAACTTCCTCAAGCAGCAGATCGACGAGAAGGGGTACGACTTCGTCTCCATCGCCGACGTCCACGTCGAGCCCCTGGGCCTGTACTCCTCCACGGTCGGCAGGGTCGAGGACATCCCCGCGGGCGGGAGCATCCTTCTCAACAACGACCCGGCGAACACGGCCCGCGGCTTCAAGCTGCTCGCCCAGGCCGGGCTCATCACGCTCGACGAGACGGTCGAGCTGCCGACGGACGCCGACATCACCTCCAACCCGAAGAACCTCACCTTCTCCACCCTGGAGGGCGCCCAGGTCGCCCGCTCCATGCAGGACGCCGACGCAGCGGTCATCAACGGCAACTACGCCCTCGAGGCCGATCTCAGGCCGAGCCGGGACGCGCTCATCCTCGAACAGGGCGGCGCGGACTCCCCGTACGCCAACGAGCTCGTCGTGCGCACCAAGGACAAGGACGACGAGCACCTGAAGAAGCTCGCCGAGCTCATGAACTCCGGGGAGCTGCGGACCTACATCGAGCAGACCTGGACCGACGGCTCGGTCCTCCCGGCCTTCTGACCGCGGGACGCCGGGTCCGGGAGCGGTCGAGGCGCCCTGGCCGGCCCGGCCCCGTCGAGTCGGGCTTTTCGGCGCGAGTCGGACGACGGCGTCGTCGGACTCGCGCCGAAATGCCGGCCTCGTGCAGGAATGTCCGCTCCCGACGGCGGGCGGCGGCACCGGACGGACGGCGCGTACCGTGGTCCCATGAGGGCTGAGCGCGTCACGGACTCCATCACCTACCACGGGGAGGGCCCCTGCTGGTGGCCGGCCACCCGGCGCCTGCGCCTGGTCGACATGCTCGCCGGCGCCGTCGTCGAGTTGGACGAGGGGGCCGGGGGCGGCCATCGCCGTCTGCCCGTGCCCTCGCCGGTGGCCTCGGTGATCCGGCCGCGCACGGGTGGCGGAGCGGTCGTCGCCACCGAGCGCGGCATCGCCCTGGGGCGGGCGGAGGACCTGAGCGACCTGGCGGAGGTTGTCGCCCTCTGGGACGATCCGACGGTCCGCACGAACGAGGGCGGCTGCGACCCGGACGGCCGGTTCTGGATCGGGTCGATGTCCTACGACAAGGCTCCGGGCGCCGCCTCCGTCCACCGCTGGGACGGGCCGGGGGCCGAGCCGCAGCGGGCCTGGGGCGGGGCGACGATCTGCAACGGCCTGGGCTTCAGCCCGGACGGCGCGCGCGCCTACTGGGTCGATACCCCGACGCTGACCGTCACGGTCCTCGACTACGACGCCGAGGCGGGGCTGGTGGACCCGAGGCCCTTCGTCACGATCGAGGAGGGGGCCGGTCACCCGGACGGCCTGACCGTGGACGCCGACGGCGGGGTGTGGGTCGCCCTCAACGGGGGCGGGGCCGTGCGGGGCTACGACGCCGAGGGGAGGCTGTCCGAGACCGTCGAGGTGCCGGTGCGGCAGGTGACCGCCTGCGCCTTCGGCGGGGAGGGCCTGGAGTGGCTGTTCATCACGACCTCGCGCGAGAACCTGCCCGACGACGTCGAGCCTGCGGCCGGGTCCGTGTACGCCGCCGAGGTCGGCGTGCGCGGCATGGAGCCGCTGGCGTTCGCCGGCTGAGGGGCGGGCCCGGCCGAGGCGTGAGTGACAGCGGGAGCGGCACCGGGAGCACCGGTCTTGCTGTCAGTGACGGGAGCAGCGGCGCCATCAGTGACATCGTGCTCCGCTAGTGTGTCACTGACAGTGGCAGTCGGTCAGTGCGAGTGACGGTAGGGCTTCGCTCCCGTCGGCTCGAGGATGTCGCCGTGCTCGAGCAGGGGGTTGCCGGTCAGGCTCGGGAGGCTGTGGCGCCGCCTGTGACCCGCACCTTCTCGACCGTCGAGTTCGAGGGGGCCGAGGAGCGGACTCACGCCCTGGTGCACAGGAATCTCGATGCCATCGCCGAGTCCAAGCGTGTGGAGATCGGGATCGTCGAGGACAAGCTGGTCGTGACCAGCCCTGGAGGGTTGCGGGGCGTCTCGGAGCGGCGGCTCGGGCGCCCCGGCGGCAAGAGCGCCGTCAGCCCCGTCCTGTACGACATGTGCAAGAACCTTCGCACCTCCGGCGCTCGGCTCATCGAAGGCGAGGGAGGAGGCATCCGCGAGGTCCTTCAGGCGACCTCGCTTCGCACTCCGGGGCCCGTCACCCCCTGTTGTCTGAGAGGCGCGCCACATACACTTGAAGTGGCGGTCACGATCACTCCGCGGAGATACTGCGGCCGCGCACCGCTCAGGAGGTCACCATGTCCGAGCAGATGAACAGGATGCGTGACGGAGCCGGCTTCATCGCCGCCCTCGACCAGTCCGGGGGCTCCACCCCGCGCGCCCTCGAGGCCTACGGCATCGGCCCCGAGGCCTGGAGCACCGACGAGGAGATGTTCGACCTCGTCCACGCCATGCGTACCCGCGTCATGACCAGTCCCGCCTTCACCTCGGAGAGGATCCTCGCCGCGATCCTCTTCGAGCGCACCCTCGACTCGACCGTCGAGGGCCGTCCCACGGCCGACTACCTGTGGGACGTCAAGGGCGTCGTCCCCTTCCTCAAGGTGGACAAGGGCCTTGAGGCCGAGGCCCATGGCGCCCGCCTCATGAAGCCGATCCCCGACCTGGATTCCACCCTCGCCAAGGCGGCGGGCGCCCACGTCTTCGGCACGAAGATGCGCTCCGTCATCCTCCACGCGGACACCGCCGGCGTGCGTGCCGTCGTCGACCAGCAGTTCGAGATCGCGGACCGGATTCTCGACGCCGGACTCACCCCCATCATCGAGCCCGAGGTGGACATTCACGCCTCGGACAAGACCGGCATCGAGCTGCTGCTCCTGTCGTCCCTGACCGCGCACCTCGACGATCTCCGCCCCGGCCGCGACGTCATCCTCAAGCTGACGATCCCCTCGGTGACGGACTTCTACTCCGGGCTCATGCGCCACCCCCGCGTGGCGCGCATCGCCGCGCTCTCCGGCGGGTACAGCCGTGAGGAGGCCGACCGGAGGCTGGCGCGCAACCACGGTCTCATCGCCAGCTTCTCCCGCGCTCTTCTCGAGGGCCTCGACGCGGGTCAGACCCGGGAGGAGTTCGATGCCGCCCTGGCCGCCTCGATCGACAGCATCTATCGGGCCTCGACGACCTGAGTCCGACGTCGCCGGGCGGCCGGGCGGTCCTGTCGTGACGAGCACGGCGGACCTGGAGGAGGGCGCCGGGCCGCCGGGCGGTCCGGCGCCGGGGCGCGTAGTGCCGGCCTCGGCGCGGGATGATCGGCCGGGTCGCGCTCTGGGCATGGCCGGCGGATTCGGTGAACCGGGCTCGCCGGGGATGGCCGGCCAGAGGCGGGGCCGGGCCGGGTGGCCGCTTCGGAGCGAGCGCCCTGTCCACCTGCGCCTGCCCGCGCCTTCGCTGCGGCCCAGGAGAGCCCGTTCGTGGAGTAGGCCTTCGCAGGGTCGGTGTGCGTTGCCGTTCTCCCGGGTGGGGCCGCCCTGGGGCGTCGCGGAGCGTCCCGTCCCGGTGCCGGAGTGTCCAGATCTGCCACAAAGGTCCGGATTCTGTCGGGGTGTACGAGGAGAATCGTTGGTATTTTGGGCTTTTTTCGCAGTCGATTCCGCCTCGCGGTTCCTTTGTGGCAGATTTGGACAACCTTCCGCCCGAGTGAGTCCTAGGATCCTCGCGCGCCCCATCGGCAGGGCGTGCCTGCGTCTGATGGTCGGTCGACGGAGAGAAGGTCGAGTTGAGCCCCGGCATGGCGGACGTTCTTGTCCGCGTGGCGCAGGCTATGCAACAGGGGCTCGCCGTGACGGTCGCGCCGCAGAGCACTCGGCTGACGACGCAGGAGGCGGCCGACATGCTCGGCATCTCGCGGTCGACGTAGGCGGGCTCCCAGGCCGGGTCGTCCGTGATGCGCGAGAGGTCGCCGACATTCTCGAAGCCGTGGGTCTCGAAGTCCGTCTCGGCCACCACCATGAGACCGATCTCGTCGCACATCTCGTAGAAGCGCGGGTCGTTGGGGTAGTGGGAGGTCCGCACCGCGTTGATGTTGTGCCGCTTCATGAGCTCCAGATCGCGGCGCACCCGGTTCATGCCGACGGCCCTGCCCCTGTGGTCGTCGTGGTCGTGGCGGTTGACGCCGCGCATCTTGATGTACGTGCCGTTGAGCAGGAGGCGGCCATCCCGAATGGTCACCTCTGCCAGGCCGAGGCGGTGCGGCACCGCCTCGGCGAGGGCGCCGTCGTCGTCCCGCACCTCCATGAGCAGGTCGTAGAGCGCGGGAGACTCCGGGTTCCACGTGACCGCGTCGGGGACGCGCACGGTGGAGGGGGCCGAGTCGGCGGCGGTGCCCCGGGCGCACGAGCCGTCCGGGCCGGTGAGGGACCACCGCACGTCGCGGGCACCGTGCGTGCTCACCGTCAGGGTGACGTCGGCGCCGCCGTCGGCGGTCAGGCGGGTCCGGACGTGGAAGTCCTCCAGGCGCGCCGCCGGTCGGGTGATGAGGTGGACGTCGCGGAAGATCCCGGAGGCCCACCACATGTCCTGGTCCTCGACGTAGGTGCCGTCGCAGTACTGCAGCACCTTGACGGCCAGGAGGTTCGTCTCCCTGGTCAGGTGCTCGGTGAGGTCGAACTCGGCGCTCAGCCGGGAGCCCTTCGTCATGCCCGCGAGGCCGCCGTTGACGTAGATCTCGGCGTAGGAGTCCACGCCGTCCATCCGCAGGATGGCCCGCTCGCCGGGTGCGAGGGCGGGGCGGGCCAGTTCCCGCTGGTAGACGCCGGTGGGGTTGACGGAGGGGACGAGCGGCGGTCTGACCGGGAAGGGGGAGCCCTCGTCCGTGTACTGCGGCCGCCCGTAGCCGTCCATCTGCCACAGGTGGGGGACCCGGACCTCGTCCTACTCGGGGTGGGGCGCGGCGAGGTCGTCGGCGTGGACCCGCCCCGGCGAGTCGAAGAGGCGGAAGGACCACGAGCCGGTGAGATCGATGAATCCCGTGGACCGCGCCCGGTCGCGGGTGGCCGCCGCCTCAACGGACGGGTATCTGAAGAAGTGGGCCCGTGCCGGCAATCGGTTGCGGTGGGGCAGGCCGGGATTCTCCCAGTCGTTCGAGTTGGCCATCGATCGTGCTCCTTCATGATCTCCCCGGTGGGAGGGGAACCGGTTCCACAACGCTGTGGAAGCGGTTCCACAAATGTAGTGCGGTGACCGCTCGGAGCGCAAGCGGGATGCGGATCCGTGCGCGGACGGGGAGGATTGGGGCGTGACATCCCCGGGCCAGCGCGTGACCATCGCCGACGTCGCCCGCGCCGCCGGCGTGGCCCCATCGACCGTCTCCCGGGTGCTCAACGACTCCCCCAAGTGCACGCAGGAGACCCGCGATCGGGTGGTGCGCGCCGTCGAGAAGACGGGGTTCGTCGTCAGCCGCAGGGGCCGTGCGCTCGCGGTCGGCAGGTCCGAGGCCATCGCGCTGCTCTTCACCGATCCCCTCGAGGAGCTCTTCACCGACCCCACCTACGCGCGCCTGTGCCACGGGATCGTCTCGCGGCTCGCGGACGGCCCCAATCTGCCCATGATCCTGGAGGCGGCCACCGGGGCCGAGCGGGAGCGCGTCGTCGAGCACGCCGGCAGGGGCGCCGTCGATGCCGTCATCGTCATGACCCCCTACGAGGGGGACGGGCTCCTGGACCGGCTCCGCGAGCTCGGGCTCCCCGTCGTCCTGTGCGGTCAGCTCGAGGGGGATCCGTACCGGGGCGTCTTCTCGAGCGTCTACTCCGACGACGTCGATGGAGCGGCGCTCGCCGCACGGGCCCTCGTGGACGCCGGCAGGACCGACGTCGTCTGCGTCATGGGGCCCGCCGGGAACCCGGCGTCGGCGGATCGCATCCGCGGCTACCGGCGCGTGCTCGGGCGGCGCATGGGCGATGACCGGGTCGTCCACACCGGCTGGGACCAGCTCGGCGGTCACCGGGCCGTGCGCGCTCTCCTGGAGGGCGGAGCCCGCTTCGACGCCGTCCTCGCCGGGTCGGACCGCATCGCCGTCGGCGCCATCGAGGCCCTGCGCGAGGCCGGGAGGGACGTGCCGGGCGATGTCTCGGTCGTCGGCTTCGACGACCATCACCTGGCCTCCCAGTACAGCCCGGGGATCACGACCGTGCACCAGCCGCTGCGCGAGGAGGGCGCGCGCGCGGCCGAGCTCGCGCTCGCCATGATCGACGGCGCGCCCCCCGAGACGGTCGTCATGGACATGCGCCTGGTCGAGCGCGCCTCGGTGTGAGGCGTCGTCCCGGGGCGCTGTTCGGCCCGCAGTCGGCCGTGACCGCCCGGCCCGTGACCTTGTTGGTGGTCCCGGGTGGTCCGGGGCAAGCCCCGGTATCGACATGCTCGGGCAGCAGCGCGGCGAACCGGACCCGCAAGGGCTCCGTCACCGATGATGGCGGGGTGGGGACGAGGAAACGCTCCCAGGAGCAGAGGCAAGTACGGACGACTCACTTCTTACCGGGACCTTGTGCTCGCACCCTGCTCCCGAACCGCACCTACTGACGCGACCTCCAAGTCTCTCCATCTGCGATCGAGGACTACACTCCAGAATATGATGGGGAGTGCTGATCGTGATGGAGTCGCTGTGGACGTTCGCGCGCACCGTTCCAAGATGCGGATCGCCGAGGCGCTCTTCGAAAAGCTTGCGGTTTATGAGCTCGATGAGATCTCCGTGTCGGAGGTGGCGGCCAGGGCGGGTGTCTCCAGAAATACGTACTATCGCCATTTCTCCACGAAGAGGTCCGTCCTGGTGTTCCATGTGGAGGAGTTGCTGACGGAGTATCTCCAAGGTGTTGAGGAGCGTGGCATCTCGGATATTGAGAGCCTTCTCAACTTTTATTTCTCCTTCTGGGGGGATCGCAGAGAATGTGTTGCCCTGCTGAGAAGGCGTCAGCTCTTGGATCTGGCGCTCGATGTGCAGCGAAAGAAGTTCCTGGAGGTGCTGCCGCACTCTGGCCTTCCCTGGCACGGAGTCTCCGAAGTTGACGAGACTCTCGTGGACCTGCTGGTCGTTGGTGGAATGTGGAATATTCTCCTGCACTGGATCGATCATGGCATGAGCCCAAAGGCCTCAGAGGTTGTCAGGACGTTTCTTGAGGAGCTATCGGTTTACGCCGGGTACGTGCGATAGTCGGCTCCATCGCGGGGTCTTGGTCCGAGTTGCGCAGTTTTGGTGCCCTGTCGGGATGTTGAGGGCGGTGAGGATCTCTTCGGCTTCGGCTTCGGCTTCGGTTTCGGGGTCGGGGGGGGCGGGGGCCGTGAGGTGGTGGTCGTTGAGGCTGATGCCCCACAACGACACCTCACCGGCGTCATTCCAACGAAAACCTCGCCAGAAACACAATCCAGCCCACACTGCGCAGCTCGGGCTTGACGGCTGTGAGCGTGCCGCGTCGAGGGGCGGGCTCGACTTCCCTGTTGTGTGGTACGGATTCTGCGAATCTGTACCACACGTGCTGCGCGAGTGGAATGGAGTGGGTTTTCGGCATACGGTCCTCTCGACCGATAAGCCATCGCTGGGAGGAAGAATGTCGTTTCTGCTCGACTACTGGGCGCTACCGATCCTGTTTATTCTGCATGACTTTGAGGAGATGGTGTTCCTGCCTCTCTGGAAGAGACGGGCGAGGTTTCGGATGCTCCCCGACCAGACGGGCTATTTTGGGGGGATCAGGGATGGGTCGGCATTCACGGTGGGGGTTCTGGAGGAGTTTGTTATCCTGTTGACCGTCTCTTATGTTTGCTCGCTGACGCGAGGTGACGGATTGTACCTGTGCTTCTGTGTGGCGTACAGTCTTCACTTCCTCATTCACTATAGAATGTGTTTCCGGTTCAAAGGGTACGTCCCCGGGGTTGTGACTGCCACTCTTCAGGTTCCGGTGATGTGGCTCATTGTCTCCCACTACTGGAGAATCGATCTGTCGACGGTTGCATGTTTCATGCTGGTGATGGTGCTGGTCTACGGAAACCTGTACTTCATGCACCGCTTGATGCCGAGAATCGAGCGGCGGTTCGTCGGATACGCTCAGGGCTAGAGTCTTATTCATGGGGTGCCCGGGGTGTTTTAGTGGGGCGCGTGTCGCTGGGTAGGGCGGCGGCCTGATCCTGAGATAAGTCAGGTGTTGAGGTCAATTTCAATTGGGAGGCGAGCCGCCGTCATGAATGGTGGCGCGAGGATCACCCGCGGTGAGGTTGCGGACCTGTGCGAGGCGATCCACGCCGCGGGTCCTCTACCGGCCTTCGGGGCGCGGGTGCCGGACCTGCACCGGTGCGTGCGCCTGAGATCCTGAGCTACCTGCGCCACAGCCCGAGTCCAGGAGCTGCTCTCCGAGATCCACGGCGTCCGGCAGTCCACCGTCTCACGGGTCATCGCGAACACCCAGGACCTGGCGCGTCCTGCACACCGGCCGCAGAAGACCACTGGGCGCCTTCCCGGTAACCATCACAGCTGTCCTCGGACTCATAAACACCCACACACCATGAATAAGCCCCCATAGGCGGTGCTATGCGTGTTCGGGTCTCGTGCGGTCGTACCCGGGGCCGCGCGGTCGTACGCAGCGCTCCGCGGTCGTACGTGATGCCGCGCGGTCGTACCTTAGAACCCGGCTACCGTACGACCACGAGCGAGAAGGTACGACCGCGCCGAGTCGGGTACGACCGGGCGCGAGAAGGTACGACCACGAGGGGCTGCAAGAGTGGTGCGCGCCGCATCGGGCAACGGGGGACCTTGCGCCTCGCCTCCCTCCGGCGGGTTCTGTGCGGATTCGCCGGTCGAGCCGAGGGTCCGGACGTCACCGCGCCGCCGTCGAACCGATCTCGGTGCGGAACTCGACCGATCTCGCTGCGGAAGTGAACCGATCTCGGCGGGTGCCGACTGCCTGCCGTCCACCGCCCCGCTCCCGGGATATGACTAGACCCGCGGCGCCGGGTTGTCTCTCCCGGCCCGCGGGCCCATGTCGTCGAGGGGCTCATACCCGGGCTACCTGAACCGGGGAGCGCATCCTCCCTCGCCGGAGCGAGTCCATCAGGGGTCCCTGCAACCCTGGTGGCTCTCGGCCGGATCACCAGCGGGGAAGCCCGTCCCTCGCGACCCGTTCCGTCCAGCGGCGATGACTATGGAATCAGGCTCGCCTGGACGCACGCCCCCACGCAACCTGTGAACGCACTATGAGTTCTGCGTCTTCAGGGACTCAAACCTATGAGTGGGCGGAGCCTCTCGCCGCGTCCCCGGTGCCGCGCCACTCCCGGTGCCGCGCCACCCGGACTCGGGCGCTCGCCCACGGCGACTCAGACGCCCGCGTACAGCGAGGAGCGATGGTTGCCGCGCGATCTCCTGGTCCTGGCGGTCGCGGGTGCGGCGGGCATGGGCCACGACTGCCAGGCGCCGCGCTCGATGTGCACGGCCGCCCAGGTGCGCAGATAGGGGTTCAGCCCCCATGCCTCCAGGAACCGCCAGGGTCCGCCCTCGCGATGGCGGGTCTTCACCGAGACGCTGAACCTCACGTGCTCGAGCTCGTCGAGACGAATCGGACCCTCCAGCGTGTCCAGCTCGGAGAGCCCGGGCTGGCGCGCCGGCCGCTGGCGCCCCGGCACGGTCTCCAGCTCCCGCACGTAGGCGTAGGCGTACGCCACGTGCCGCACCTCCACGTGCCTGCCCCGCCATACGGCCCGTACGCGCGCGACCGAGAACGTTCCGTCGAGCTGCGACGTCGCGATCGGCTCGGTCATCCACCACTTGGAGTAGTTCCGGTCGATGCCGAAGCCCTGCGGGCACGGGTAGTAGGGCTCCGCCTTCAGCAGGGTGACCGGCTCGGGGTACACGCGGTCGCGGTCATGGAACTCGGCGGCCTTGAACGGCATGCCGTGGAGCACCGCGAACATCTGCCCCGACGCCGGGACCGGCCCCACGTACGACGGCGTCCACCCCTCCAGCGGCGCCTCGGGCCCGGCGCCGGACAGGCCCACCCCGCTGAACCCCTGCGGCAGCACCACCCGCCAGTCCATGAACCGGTCGGGGACCGACGCCGTCAGCTCGCCGCCCACCGCCGTCAGGGCCCGAGTCTGCTCCACGACCACTCGCGTCAGCCTCGACAGGTCGATCCAGTCGCCGAGCGCGTCGCGCTCGTCCGCGCTCACCCGCGCCGTGTCCCCCCACACGTCGAGCAGCCGTACCGGGGTGCGGTCGAGCATCGCCGTCGCCTCGGCCCGGAACCCGTCGACGACGGTCTCCCGCGGCAGTCGTCGTCCCCAAGCGCCGCGGTCGCTCCAGGCCGAGAAGCCCCTCGGGCACTCGATGGTCTGCGGGACCAGCAGCGGCCACTCCCCATCGGCGGGCAGCGCGTACCGGTCGTAGTCGCTGCCCCAGGACTGCCCGGCCGATCGCCATATCGCCGCCGACGTGTCCCACCTGGCCACCGTTCCCTCCGGGAGGAGGACCTCCCGGGTGTCGTCGCCGGTGACGAAGGACGCCGAGCGCGCGTAATCGCCCACCCGCACGGGACCCGACAGCGGCGGCACCACGGCGCCGCTCACGCCCTCGCCGGCTGATCGTACCTGTGAGAATTCCCGCACCTGTTCATCATCCTCACGTGCTCGTGTCTGTCGTGGTCCCCGCGTGGTGCGCGGTGGGTCGCCGAGCTGCGGCGCGGCCGCCCCCGCCGCCCTCCGGCGTCCGGATGAGCGCCGCGTCGGAGAGGATCCCGGTGCAGTCTCCCCGGCCCCGGCCTCCGCCGCCCGGTCGGGACGCCGTGGAGTCCCCTCGCCGTACCGACTCATGCCGCATCCGTTCCCCGACGCCGCTGCGCGAGCTCGGCGCCCAGGCTCTGGGCCGGGCCGCCGAGCAGGCCGTCCTGGCTGCAGGCGTCGATGGTGGAGCGGATGGTCTCGACGGTGGAGATGAATCGACTGTTCCACGCCTCCCGGTAGGCCCGTGCCGTCGCCGTGCCCGCCGCCGCGTCTCCCGGATTCTCGGCGCCTGCCGGGTCGGCCGCGTCATCCGTACCGCCCGCGCCGTCATCCGCCCGGGACCTGAGGCGGTGACTCCCGACACCCGGATCCAGGTCGACGGCGGCCCGGACCCGCTCCCAGGCGCTGTCCGGGGCCCTCTGCTCGCTCGCCGTCGTGTCCCGGTAGTAGCCCAGGGCCTCGACGAGCGCGTCGGCGACCGGGTCCGCGCTCAGGCGGCACAGCCACTGATCGGCGCCCCCGCTCGTCCGCCCGGGATGGAGGCCCAGGATGTCGAAGAGCCGGGCGTGCAGGTCCGCCAGGCTGGGCTCCGGGAGCGTCGCCGCATCGGGGCGCTCCGGCAGGCGGCCGAGCTCGAGCCGGTGCAGGTCGAGCGCGAGGGTGTAGAGCCGGTCGAGCCCGGTGGCCAGGCTCGCCAGAACCTGGTCGCGGTTCGCCGTCGACAGGCGCCCATCGCGAACGGTCCTCAACCCGTCGTCGATGAGGTCGCTGGAGGAGGACGCCTTGAATTGCAGCTCCAGCTGCTGCTGGGGCGTCAGGTCCGTTGCTACCACATCGTGTGTTACCACATCGTGATCATAGGGTGGTGCAGGGCGGCTGTGATGGCGACTCGCGGCACGGGCGGATGTTGCGGGCAGCACCATAAGCACCATGAGTACCACATGAGTGTCCATGAGAGCCCATGAGATTCCATGGAATTCCATGAGACGCCGAGATCCGCATCGGCTCGCGCGTGCTGTTCGGCCCCGCGTCACCATGTCGTGGCGGCGGGCGCGGTGGTGGTGGGGAGCATCCTGCCCATGCACGTGGTCGGCGGCGTGCCCGCGCGGATCATCCGCGCCATCGAGCTCGGCGAGCGGACCGCCTGCAGTCCGCTCGCCGCAGGCCTGGGCGGGGCGAGCGGGGTCGCGCTCCGGCGCCGACTCGCCGCTCGATCAACTGCCGAACCGGGGCTGCGTCCCGTCGAGCACCGTCCCGAAGTCGCAGGCCGACTCGATGAGGACCCGGCAGGCCTCGGCCACCTCCGGGTCCAGCCCGAACTCCCGCGGGGCCCGGTCCCATGCGCCGCGGGCCACCCGGGCCACCCGCGTGGCCAGCGCCAGCACCTCGGAGCGGCGCAGCCCCCAGTCCATGTCGAGCAGTTGCTCCAGTGATCGGCCGGGCGCCTCGGGGCTCAGAGGCGCGCCGTCCTGCTCCTGCGGGTAGGGCACGACGTCGAAGAGCGGAGCCGCGCTCCACGCCCCGCCGTCGTGGAGGAAGCCGAAGTTCCTCGCGTGGTCATCGATCGAGTGCGTGCAGATCGCCAGGATCGCGGCGCCCACGACCGCGCGTACGGCGTCGTCCCCGGCGGTGAAGCGGGCGGTCATGGGCGGGCCCCGGGTTCGAGTCTCGCCAGGACGAGGGCACGGCCGCGCTCGGACTCCAGGGGGTCGATCGCCGTCGTGATCGCCTCGTCCACGCCGAGGACGGCGAGGACCGCCATGACGTTGCCGAAGGACGCCCTCTCCGGGTGCGTCTCGATCGTCCGCAGCGTCGGCCTGGAGATGCCCGCCCGATCCGCGACCTGCTCGGCGGTCAGCCCCTGGGCCGCCGCCAGGTGCGGATCGACGGGCCGATGCGCGCGAGCAGACGGCGCGTGCGAGGATGCAGGCTCTTGGGCATCGGAGCACCTCCTGTGGAAACTGTTCTTTCCACGAGGGGAGGTTATGGCAAGTGTGCATGACGATGCCGACGGCGCGGTTCGCCGTCGGGACGGCCGATTCCGTCGAGTCGGGCATCCTCGGGTGAGGTCGATGAGGGTGTCTTCGACCTCACCCGAGGGCATCGGCCTTGTCGGGGAAGAGGGGAGGAACCCGGCGCCGTTGACGGGTCCCTGAGAGTCAAGAATCTCATGATCGACGTTACACTTCTGTGATCAAAACCACGAACGGGGGATAATCGAACGACTCGTCAGTTTCTGCAACCGTTTCATCGGTAAGTTTTGGGAACGAGGTCCCGTCCGGCCTCCGGCGTCGACGTCCGGCGACCCCGCGCGGTCCTCGTGCGCGGCCGCCCGCCCGCCCGCGGCCTCCTGTGGGCCTCGTGCCGGCCCGCGATCCGCCGGTCTTCCGCTCTCCGTGGGTATTTCCGCGGGGTCCGCCGCCTGTCGCGCCGCACGCGTGGCGCGTTGCGATCCCGCTCCCGGACACCGGGTGGCGTCCCGTCCTCGCGGGCCGGGCGGCACGCGTGAGCCGACCGAAACAATGACAATCGTCCTCCTGTGGCTACCCTGGTCCCGTGAGTCCGACGCCATCGCACGAGCTGCAGCCCGACCAGCGCTCCGAGCAACGGGCGGCGGTTATCATCCCCGCCAGGGATGAGGCGGACCGCATATCGGCCACGGTGCGCGCCTGCCGGTCCATTCCCCGCGTCGATCTCGTCGTCGTCGTCGATGACGGCTCCACCGACGGCACCCAGGACCACGCCCGCGCCGCCGGGGCGGTGACCGTCCGGCACTCCGTCGGTCGCGGCAAGGCCTCCGCCCTGGAGACCGGCGTCAGCGTGGTGGGGATGCGCGACTACGAGGACGGCCCCGCTCGCCTGCTGCTCTTCATCGATGCCGACCTGGGCGACTCCGCCGCCGCCTGCGCCGAGCTCGTCTCCCCCGTCGTCGACGGCGTCGCCGACATGGCCATCGCCGTTCCGCCCAAGCAGGCCGGGGCCGGGGGGCGCGGTCGTGTCGTGCGACTCGCGCGCTCCGCCATCGCGGTCGCCACCGGCTGGGCGCCCGTCGCGCCGCTGTCGGGGCAGCGCTGCCTGACGCGGCGGGCCTACGAGGCGGCGGCGCCGCTGGCCGAGGGCTGGGGGGTCGAGGCGGGCCTGAGCATCGACGTGCTCGTCGCCGGGATGACCGTCATCGAGGTCCCCTGCAACATCACCCATCGCGTGACCGGCAACGACAGCGCCGGTCGCCTGCACCGCGCCTCCCAGTACAAGGATGTCCTGCGGGCGGTGACCGGGCGCCGCCTGCGCCGCCATCGGGTGCCCGCCAAGGCCGTGGACAAGAGGGCCGTGCGCGAGCAGTCGCCATTCCTCGCCTACCAGGCCTGGGACGGCCCGGCCGGGTCGGCGGACTCGTCCTCCTGATCCCCCGGTCGGCCCGAGCCCGGTTCCGCGCCGAGATCGGTCGGGTTCCGGCTCGAGATCGGTTCAGTTCCGCAGCGAGATCGGTCCGGCGGCGGCGCGCCCGGTCGCCGGGGCTGCGAGTCGGGCATGTCCGCACGAGGATGGCATTCCTGCGCGAGTCCGACGACGCCGCTGCCCGACTCGCGCAGAAAAGCCCGACTCGATGAGCAGGTGGCCGACCGACGGTGCGCGCTGCGGCGACTTGGGGGGACTGGATGGACTAGGGGGCCCGGGAGACGACGATCCTGGAGGTCAGGATCGCGATGAGCGCCGGAACGGCGACCGCGGCCGAGAAGCAGAGCATGGTCAGCCCCGAGTCGTTGACGAGCACCTCGACGACGACCAGGACCGTCAGCGCCCTCCCCAGCGGGCCCAGCCACTCCGGCAGCATCCCGGGCCGCGCGAGCCACGCGTAGGGCCCCCGCCCCTGCCGGGCCCCGCGCACCGTGCGACCCGCCCACCACGTGGCGAGCGCCGTACTGCCCGCCCCGACGACGAGCGCCGCCGCCGCGAGTCGACTGGTGGTGAAGGGCTCGACGAGCGCCGTCGCCTTGCGCGTGATGGTCGCCCCCGCGTCGCCCATGAGCATCTGGTTGATGAAGCGCCCCAGGTGCGTCCTCGAACCGCCGCTCAGGAAGTCGCTCAGCCCGAGCAGGAGCACGAGGCCCACGGCGACCGCCCCGACGGCGACCCAGTGCTGCCACCTCAGCCGCGCGCCGGCCAGCCCGGCCCCCAGCGCCACCAGGGCAGGCACCAGGGTGAGGGCCCCGCCGACGTCGGCTCCGGTCTCGGGGGCGGCGTCCAGGAGCAGCGCCACGAGCCCGGGCGCGGCCACGAGTCCCACGGCCAGGGCTCTTCGCCGCTCGCGGTACCCGGACCGCGCCGCCACCGGAGGGCCGCCCCAGGCGGCGATGGCCACCAGGAGCGCGGCGGCGGCCAGGGCGAAGCCCGTGTTGGACATGCCGTAGAAGCGTCCGGCCACGACGGCGTTCATCCCCAGCGGTCCGTTGGAGGCCAGGGGCGCCGTCCCCAGCGCGGCGTCGACGAGGATCACCGTCGCCGTGAGGACCACCAGCACCTGCGCCAGAATCAGCACCGTGGAGCCCCCCGGTGCGGAGGAGCCGAGGGCCTCGGCGTCGGTGCGCCGGCGCGCCTCCCCGGAGCCCCCCGGTGCAAAGGAGCCGGCTCGGGCGACGACGCGGCCGGTCGGGTCTGATGCGGAGCCCCCCGGTGCGGAGTCGGGCTTCGCGCCCGCGACGCCGGGTCTCGCGAGCAGGCGGTGGATCGCCTGCGGTCGCCGTCGCCCCACGACCGCCAGCACCGCCCGCCCCAGCCCCGCGGCCACGACGACGAGAGCCGCTGCGAGGGCGATCGCGGTGCCGAGCGCCACTGCTGCGGCGCTCTCGGCCCGCCACCAGGGCGTCGTGTTGGTGAACCAGATTCCAAGAGGCAGTGCGATCACCGGGCAGGCGGCCCCGGCCATGACTCGCAGGCGCCTCCGCGAGGGCGGTGCCACCCCGATGGCCGGTAGGGCGGCTCCCGCGGTCGGTCGGGGTGAGCCGTCCGGCGCGCCCCGCGGGCCGACCGGGGCGGTCCACGGGCCGTTCGGCGCGCCCCGCGGAGCGCGCAGCGCCCAACCCGTGACGAGCGCCAGGACCAGGGCCGTGCCGACGAGCGTCAGACCCATCGGCACGGTCGTGCGCTGGGAGGCGCGGGCGTGAAGAGCGTCGTCGGCCAGCGCCCGTGCGCGTGAGGTCCCCCGCGAGAGGGAACCGGCCCCGAGCGGGGCGGCCCCGGCGATCCTGTCGACCGCGTTGCCGGGCACCATCTCCAGCGGCCGCGACCAGAATGAGCCGGGCGTGAGACCGGAGGCGGCCAGGACGAGTGTCGGGGTGAGGTCGGTGAGCTGGATCAGACCGGGCTGGTGCGTGGAGGTGCCGACCACGAATCCGTTGCGCGTTCCCATCGGGGAGGTCGTGCCCTCGGGCAGGATCGCCATCTGGGGGCCCGGGTCCGCGGCGTCGGCGACCGAGGCGACGACCACGCGGGTGCCGGGAGGGGCGTCGGCGAGTGATCCCAGGGCGGCGGCCAGCGCGAGGATCCGGTCGGCGTCGGACGGGGCGGCGCCGGGGTCCGCGGGCTGCGGGACGGTGTCGGCGACGATCAGGTCGGGAGGATCGTCCCGGGCCAGGAGTTCGGTCGGGGAGTCTCCGACGATCGGGCTCGTGCCCCCGTTCGTCAGCGCCAGAACGCCGCCGCGGCCGATCGCCGCCGGCGTCCAGGTGCGGAGGACCCCGGTGAGCGAACCGGCCTGCGACTGTCCACCGGGGGTCGCTCCCGCGGCCTCCGCCCAGTCGGCCGGCCAGCGGCATCCGGCGCTCCCGTCGCCCGCGCGCTCGGCGGCGCGCAGGCGCGACCCCGCGCCGAGCGTCAGCCAGCCGTCCGCCGGGCACGTGCCATCCCCGACGGTGCGGGTGACCAGATCGACCGGTTCCCCGCCGCCCGCATAGGTGAGGATGGTCCTGGCCGCGGCGGCGAGGGGGGCGTCGTCGGAGTCGGCGGCGGCCAGCAGATCGGCCCAGGTGAGGTCCACGGTTCCCAGGACGACGACGGACGGGCGCCCGTCGTCGGGTGCGGTGGGTTGGTCCGGCGCAGCGGGCTGGTCCGCCATCGCCTCCGGTGCTGCCGACGCCGCGGGCACGACCGATGCTGCCAGCGCGGACGATGCTGATGATGCTGGCGATGCGATCGAGGCGGCCGGCCCCGCCATCCCCTCGGCGGCGCGCGCCGGGGAGGCGAAGGCCGTGCCCACCATGGTGGCGATCAGTCCGATGACCAGGGCCAGGACGAGGATGTAGACGACCGTGCGCACGAAGCGCTGCTGCCGATTCCTCCGGGGCGTGCTCATGGCGTCAGAGTACGTGGGCCGGAGTCGGGGAGGGCCGGCGGGGTCCCTCGTGCGCCATCACGTGTAGCGGCCGGCCACGGAGGCGGTCGCGGCGCCGTACGAGCCGCCGAAGAGGAAGGCGTGGATGATGAGCATGTGGAGCTGGTGCAGACCGACGCGCTCGCGCCACCCGTCCGCCAGGGGCGAGACCTCGTCGTAGCCGGCGATGATCCGCTCCAGGTGGCGCTGTCCGAACACGCCCAGAGCCGCCAGGTCCGTCTCCGCGTGCGCGCCCTGGGCGAGCGGGTCGATGAGGACGCCGACGACGTCGGGGACGCCGCCGCGTCCCCGACCCGCTCGGGGCGGCGCCCAGTCGATGGTCCGCTCGGGCACCCACATGACGTTGCCGGTCCACAGGTCGCCGTGGGTGCGGGCCACCGCGACGCGGTCCCCGCGCTCGCGGGCGGCCCGCCGCACGAGCGCGGGCTGATCGGCGTCGAAGTTGCCGTCTCGCAGACGTTCGCAGACTCTCTCGATCACGGATGCGTGCCGGCTCGTCAACGACCCCCGATCGAGGCAGGGCTCCAGGTAGGGGACCAGGCGGTCGTCGGCGAAGAACTCCCCCCACCGCCGGGGCGCGACTCCGTCGGGCTCTCTCTCGCAGGGGCGGATGCGCTCATTCGATCGCCCCATCTGCGTACGGCCGTCCCAGCCGGGCGGAGCCGCTCCGAAGACCGGGGCGCCCGCGGCGTGCGTCACGGCGAGCGCACGTCCGAAGGCCTCCGCGGCGGACGCGGTCACGGTGCCGGCGGCGAGGCGGGGTTCGTCGATCCACCCCGGTCCGGCCGTCACCGGGACCACGTGGGCGCCGCCGTCGGCCATGGGCTCGGCCAACCACGTCAGGCCGAGCGCCTCGAGTCCGGTGGCTCCGGGAAGATCGTCGTGCTTGCGGATGGTGGGACCGGCGCTGCTCACCCGACCAGCCTATGCGCCCGCCCCGCGCTCCGTCCCGTGCGCGCTCCCGGGCGCACCGGAACTCGCCGATCGGCGGCGTCGAGCCGAACGCCACCGGCGCGCTCCCGGGCTCGCCGTCGCTCAGCAGGCTCCGGAATCAACCATCTGGCTAGGCTTGGGTCTCATGAGTCCCGCCCCCACCTGGTCCTTCCTCGGGCCCGCCGGAACCTTCTGCGAGATGGCGCTGCGGCAGGTCGCGCCCGACGACGTCGTCCTCGACTCCTGTCAGGACGTCCCCACCGCTCTGGACCGGGTGCGCGAACGCGCGGCCGAGGCCGCCGTCGTCCCCATCGAGAACTCGGTGGAGGGAGGCGTCAACGCGACTCTCGACAATCTCGTGACGGGCTCTCCGCTCGTCATCGCCGCCGAGGCGGCCGTACCGGTCACCTTCGTCCTGGCCGGACGCCCCGGCACGGCGCTCGACGCCGTCCGCACCATCTCCACCCACCCCCACGCCTGGGCGCAGTGCCGCGGCTGGATCCACCAGCACCTGCCCGAGGCGACCTACGTCGCCGGCACCTCCACGTCCGCTCCCGCGCGCGCCCTGGCGCGAGTCGACGGCGCGACGGCCCCGGAGGACCTGGAGTACCAGGCGGTCCTGTGCAATCCGTTGGCGGCCCAGCAGTACGGCTTGGAGGTGCTGGCCGGGGGCGTTGCCGACAATCCCGACGCCGTCACCCGCTTCGTCAAGATCTCGCGGCCCGGGCGGGTCGGCGAGCCCACCGGTGCGGACAAGACCACGCTGCTCGTCCAGCTGCCCCACGACCGCTCGGGCGCTCTTCTGAGCATGCTCGAGCAGTTCAGCGCTCGTGGCGTCAACCTCACCCGCATCGAGTCCCGGCCGGTGGGGGACTCACTCGGCCGCTACCGCTTCTCCATCGACGCCGAGGGGCACATTCGGGAGGAGCGACTTCAGGCGGCCTTCATAGGTCTGCATCGCACGTGTCCGGTGGTGCGCTTCCTGGGCTCGTATCCGCGGCTGGACGCCCGTCCCGTGGTGGTGCCCGCCGGGACGAGCGACAAGGACTTCGTCGTCGCCCGCTCCTGGGTGGCGGACGTCCTCGCAGGACGGACCCTCTGAGCGGCGGTGCGTCCTTATTCCTCGTGGCGTTCTTGGTGCTGAGGGCGGTGTCGTTGTCCGGGGGTGCGGAGGGGCGCCGTGGGGCCCTGCTCGTCGACCGGGATTCACTGGGAGCGCTCCCACGGTGCCCGAGCCACCAGTGGGCCGTCTCATTCCCCCGCCCGGGGAGTCCCGGCCGATCCTGATCCGGCTCATGACGCCGCGCTGACGCTGAGCCGGTGACGCGCCGGTGACGCGCCGGGGCGGGCCATGAGCGCGATGCGCGCATGGAGGTCCTGGTCGCGCGGGTGCTGCGATTCCAACTGGGACGCGACCATCGTCGCCGTGAAGGGCCTTCTGGGCGCGCGGTCGTACCTCATACCGCGCGGTCGTACCCGGATACGCGCGGTCGTACGTTGGAAGGGCTCTAAGGTACGACCTCGCGAGTTTGGGTACGACCCGGCGTCGGAAGGTACGACCGCGTGGCGTTGCGTACGACCGCGCGAGGGCCGCAGAGCCCCGGTCTCCGGCGACCCGCACCCCGCGGGCGGCGACCGGGCAGCATCATGACGATGAGTCACTGCTCGTCCGTACCCGACGGGTGCCCGGATCGACACCGCCCGCCCGTCGTCGTCCGGAGAGCTGAAGGACGCGCGCGGGCTCGAGATGGGGACGGTATGCCCACCCGTTGCAAGGGGATGGCATGCCATCCCATTACGCAGGAGTCGTGAGCCCCGCCCGGGCCGATCCTCTCAACCGCTCGCCCGCTTGCGGTGCCGGCCTGATCAGGCCGGGCGCCGCACGAGAATCGCGCCGGCGTCCAGCCGCGCTCGCAGAGCACGAGTGGGTGCGAGCAGCTCGCCGTCGACCTGGACGAGCGCCGGCTGCGCCAGTCGGACGATGACCTCGAGACCGCGGCGCAGCGTCACCCTCCCCAGTGCGCGGGCGGGATCGGAGTAGGTGGCCGCGAAGGGCGGCAGAACCTGGCGCGCCAGGGAGCTCCATCCCGCGACCCCGCCGATCGTGTCGATCACCGCGACGTCCAGCACGCCGTCATCCATGCGCGCCTCGCGCAGCAGCGTGACGCCCGCGGGCAGGCGGCCGCCGTTGGCCACCAGCACGGTGCGCCCGCGCAGGCGCTCGACTCGTTCGCCACCATCCGTCTCGCGCACTCGCGCGACCAGGTCCATATGGGGGGAGCCGAGATTGGTGACCGCGGCCACCGCGTAGGCGCCCCACCGTATCCTCGCCTTGAGCTCGGGGCTCGTGGAGGCGACCAGCCCCGCGTCGAACCCGATCCCCGTCACCACCATGCAGGCGTGCTCGTCGCCCAGGGTGGGCTCGGACCAGCCCCCCGGTGGTGCGGAGGCCGGGACGTCGGCGGGCTCGGTGCTCACCCACACCAGGTCCGCGCGCCGGGCGGTGCCGTGCGCCGCCACCTTGAGCGCCGCGTCGAGGCGGCCAACCGGCAGCCCGAGGTTGCGGGCGGCGAGGTTGGCCGTGCCCAGGGGCAGGATCGCCATGTCGACGCCGGTGCGGGCCGTGCCCGCGGCGACGGCCCGCACCGTCCCGTCCCCGCCGGCCGCGATGACGAGGCCGGCTCCGGAGGCGACGGCGAGACGGGCCTGCATGACGCCGGGCTCGGCGGGCGTGGTCTCCAGCCAGACCGGACCGGCGTAGCCGGCGTCGCGCAGTGCGGCGGTGGCGCGGCGTCTGACGGCGCCTGTCGCCGAGGGCTTGGACGGGTTGACGACGACGCAGGCCAGGGGGCGCGAGCGCGTCCCCGTCCGATGCCGGCGCATGGTCATGCCCCAAGCGTACGGGCGTCGTCGGTCTCGAGGAGGTCGTCGACGGTCGCTCGTCGGGCTCCGCCTCCCCCCTCGGCCCTCCTCGGTCCTGTCAGTCCTCCAGGGGCAGCAGGGGCAGGTCCGCGTCGGCCGCCAGCCGGGTGAGGACCTTCGCGAGCTGCATGAAGTCCTCGCCGCGGGAGGAGGAGGTGCGGTGGACGATGCCGATCCGGCGAACCGGCCCGCGCCCCGCGAAGCGCGCCACGGCGTAGTCCTCGTTGCCGAGCATGCGCAGCGCCCCCTCGGGGATGACGGTGATGCCCGCGCCGTGGGTGACCATGCGCACCACTGTCGACAGGGTCGTGGCCACCGCGGTCGGAGGGTGGGAGCTGTAGCGCTGGCACAGGGCCAGCGTCTGGTCGCGCAGGCAGTTGCCCTCGTCAAGGAGCAGCAGCCTCTGGTCCTCGAGCTCGGCGGTGGTCAGGTCATCGCGCCCGGCCCAGGGGTGATCCCGGGGGACCAGGACGACGAGCGGCTCGTCGAACATGGGCACGGCCGCGATGCGATGGAGATCGACGTCGATGGCGATGATGGCCGCGTCGAGGCGGCCCTGGGCCAGCATGTCGAGGATGTCGCCGGTGACCATCTCGCGCAGCTCGGGGTGCAGGTCGGGCAGTTCGGCGGGAAGGCCGTCGAGGACCACCGGGGCCATGTAGGGGGCGAGGGTCGGGATTATTCCCAGGCGCATCGACCCGGTCAGGGCGGCGCCCCGGCTGGTGACGGCGTCGTTGAAGGACTCGGCGGCCAGAACGGCCTCCCGGGCGTAGGGGAGCAGGGTCTCGCCCAGCGGGGTGACGAGGACGCGACGGGTGGTGCGCTCGACCAGCTCCCCGCCGACGCGCCTCTCCAGGGCGGTGATCGCCTGGGACAGGCTCGGCTGGCTCACGCCGAGGGTGGTGGCCGCCTCGCCGAAGTGCTGGTGGTCACACAACGACACGAAGGCCCTGAGCTGGGAGAAGGAGGGCAGGGGGGAAGTGGGCATGAGTGCGTCCTGAAGGTGTCGGGTGGTCGGGCTCGCGACAGGCGGGGGCCCACTCGCTGGGTAACACTACGGTATCCCCAATTAATCCGAATAGTTTCACAAGCGGTCTCGCGGCGGGGCGACGGGGCCGGCCGCGGCCCCGGGCCGCCGACCGTCCCAGAGCTGTGCGATGGCGTGTTGAAGGCTTCAAACGGGAGTTGACGTCGCCGATGCCTCTCTATATTGTTGATCCCAACAACAAAACGGTGAAGGCTTCCCATGGAAGCCATGAAGCGAGGTATGGAGCGTGAAACGCCCAATGAAGAGCGATTCCACACGCGGTCGTCCCAAAACCGTCGGGCGGCCTGATGCTGCCGGCGGGAGGGATGTCTTCGCCGCGCTCGAGCAGCTCGTCGGCCCCCTTGAGCGATCGCTGCCCGGATCCGCGGAGGTCGTCCTCCACGATCTCGCGGCCCTCCCCGACTCGATCATCGCCATCGAGGGCGACATCACCGGGCGCCGTCCCGGCGACCCGGCCACGGACCGTCTCCTCGAGGCGGCCGCCGGCGGCGACCTCAGGACTCGCATCGGTTATCGCACGACCTCCCCGACCGGCCGCAGCCTCCTGTCGACGACGATCATCATCCGCGATGCCGAGGACCGGCCCGTCGCCGCCCTCTGCATCAACCGCGATGTGACGGACTGGACGATCATCGGCGACGCCGCGCGCTCCATCCTCGGGTGCGAGGAGCTCCTCGCACCCGACGGCGCCGGGCGTGGGACCGCTGGCGATGACGGCGCCGGGCGCGGGACCGCCGGCGATGACGCCGACGGGCGGGGTCGGCGGGACGGCGAGGGGACGACCCGCGTCGCGGATGGCGAGGAAGGGGAGGCCTTCGCCCGCGACGTCGACGAGCTCGCCGCCGTCCTCCTCCAGCAGGCCGTCGAGGAGCAGGACGTGCCCGTGTCCCTCATGCGCAAGGCGCACAAGGTGGACGCCGTCCGCTCCCTGAAGCGCCGCGGCTTCTTCATGCTGCGCGATGCCGTCGAGATGGCCGCCCGGGCCCTCGGCGTCACCCGCTTCACCATCTACAACTACCTCAACGAGATCGAGGAGATCAACGGGAGCGGCGAGAGCGCGGCCCGGGAGGGCGGGCGGGGCTCGGCCCCGGCGGCGTCAGGCCCCCCGACGCGCTCATCTCGCTCGGCCTCGGTCTGCCCGACGGGGGTTGCCTCATGAGCGCCGTCGCGACGTCGGCGGGCTTCGCCGAGCACCTCGACCGCCGGGGCACCCACAGCGCGAAGTGGGACCTCCTCGCCGCCCGCCTCGGCCCCGGAGCCGTCAGCATGTCGGTCGCCGACATGGAGTTCCGCACCGCCCCGTGCGTCATCGACGCCGTCGTCGCCGCCGCGCGGCACGGGACCTACGGGTACACGGAGGTCTTCGACGACTTCCGGGGTGCGGCCGTCTCCTGGCAGCGGGAGCGGCACGGCTGGGACCCCGCGCCCGCGTGCGTCCGCTTCTTCCCTCGAGTCGTTCAGTGCGTGAGCGCTCTGCTCAACATCGTCCTGCCCGACCGCGGCACCGCCCGGCCCGTCGTCGTCTCCCTCGATCCCGCCTACGGGCCGCTCCTCGAGGTCGCCGAACGGTCCGGCGCCGAGATCCGTCGCGTCCCCCTCCTGACCGACGCCCTCCCCGCGCGCATCGACGTCCCCGCGCTGGAGCGCGCCCTCGACGGCGCCGACCTGCTCCTCCTGTGCAACCCGCACAATCCCACCGGTCGCATCTGGACGACCGAGGAGCTGGGCGCCGTCGCCGACGCCGCGCTGTCCTCCGGGGCCCTCGTCCTCTCCGACGACATCCACGCCGACTTCGAGCGCCCGGGCCGCACCCGCTACGTCCCGATCGCCGTGGCCGCCCCCGCCCTGTGGGGATCGGGGCGCCTCATCCAGTGCGCCTCGCCCGGGAAGACCTTCACGATCGCGGGATTGGAGGCCACCGCCGTTCTCGTCCCGGGGGGCCTCGGAGATGAGCTCGAGGCCGCCAAGCGCCGCATGGGCCTTCACAACCCCTCCTACTTCGCGATCCCCGCGGCCATCGCCGCGTGGACCCGCGGGGCCTCATGGGTCGACGGCCTCCTGTCCGTCATCGACGCCAACATCGCCGAGACCGTGAGGATCGTCCGCGCGGAGCTGCCTCGCGCCCGCGTCACGGATCCCGATGGCACCTACCTCGTCTGGATCGATGCGCGCCCCTACCTGCGCGACGGCGCCGACCTCGACCGTGCGATGCGGGCCTGCCGCGTCGCGGTGAGCCCCGGCGAGGACTTCGGGGACCGCTACGCGGGCTGGTTCCGCATCAACACGGCGCTCCCGAGGGACGAGCTCGTCGAGGCGGTCCCGCGCCTGTGCCGAGCCATCCGGGCCGGCGGGGCCGACGTCGCCCCCCACCCCTGAGCGTCTCGGGCGGCGCTCCGGAGGAGCCCTCGCACCGGGATGCCGCCCGTCCCACGCAGCGCGTGCGGCCGTCCCCGGCCTCCTCCCGGACCCCGGTGACCGCACGACGAGCTGCGCGGCCACGCCCGCCCGTCGCCGATCTCCGCCCGGACCCCGGGCCCCGAGTCCCGGTCGACGGCGCCCGACGAGTCGCGACCCTCCCCGTTCGTTCCCGACGATCGGGGAACAACCGGGAAGAACAACCCGGAAACGACCACAACCCGGAAAACAAGCCGGAAACAACCCAGAAAGGTATCCCTTCATGTCCGAATCCCGCGTCAAGGACGATGCCGGTCCTCAGAGTCCTCAGGACGACCGGGCGGAAGAGGCCCGTGTCCACCGGACCCCGAGCGTCTGGATCGCCGCGATCCCCGTCCTGACCCTCATCGCCCTCCTGGGCGGCGGCTACATCGCCGCGGAGCTGCCCGTCGAGCCGCTCCTCATCGCCTCCGCGGTCGTCGCGGGCCTCGTCGCCCGGTACCTCGGCTACGGGTGGAACGAGATCATCTCCTCGATCGCCGAGAAGATCGCCAAGACCATGCCGGCGATCCTCATCCTCATCTGCGTCGGCCTCCTCATCGGCACCTGGATGGCCGGCGGAACCATTCCCATGCTCATCTACTTCGGGCTGAAGATCATCAGCCCGAAGTTCCTCGCCCTCATCGCGCTCGTCGTCACGGCGATCGTCTCCCTGTGCACCGGCACCTCCTGGGGCTCGGCCGGCACGGTCGGCGTCGCCTTCATGGGCGTGGCGATGGGCGTGGACGCGAACCTGCCGATGGTCGCGGGAGCGGTCGTCGCCGGCGCCTACTTCGGCGACAAGCTCTCGCCGCTCTCGGACACGACGAACATCGCCTCGGTCGCCACCGGGGTGAACCTCTTCACGCACATCCGGCACCTCATGTGGACGACCGTCCCCGCCTTCCTCACCTCGGCGGTCGTCTACACGGTTCTCGGCCTCCGGTCCCACGGCGGCGCCGTCCCCGAGAAGGTGGGCGCCATCCTCGGCGACCTCGACGCCGCCTTCAACTGGAACATCCTGCTGCTGCTCCCGGTCGTCATCGTCCTGGGCGGATCCATGTGGAAGAAGCCGACGATCCCCGTCATGCTCGTCTCCGCCGCCTGCGCCATGGTCAACGCCGTCGTCTTCGAGCACGTGAGCTTCAAGAACGCCATCGTCGCCGGGGTCGACGGCTTCGACGTCACGATGGTCGGCAAGGCGGGCTTCGACCCCTCCGGCGTCATCGAGGATGTCAGTCGCCTCCTCAACCGCGGCGGCATGAACTCGATGATGGGCGTCCTGCTCATCTGCTTCTGCGCGATCAGCTTCGCCGGCGTCGTGTCGGTCTCGGGCTCGCTCGACGTCCTCATCTCCCGGGTCCTCGAACCCGTCCGCTCGACCTTCGGCCTCATCCTCGCCACGATCGTCACCGGCCTGGCGACGATCGGCATCACCTCCAACGGTCAGGTCTCCCTCCTCATCCCCGGCGAGATGCTCCGCGACGAGTACGTCCGCCGGGGCCTGCACCCGAAGAACCTCTCCCGGACGATCGAGGACGCCGCGACCGTGTGGGAGCCGATCCTCCCGTGGACCTCCGCGGGCGCCTACATGGCCGGGACCCTCGGCGTCGCGACGCTCAGCTACATGCCGTGGGCCGTCTCCAACTGGATCGCCATCTTCTTCGCGATGCTCTGGGGCGCGACCGGTATCGGGATCGCGCGCCTCTCCTCGCAGGAGCGGGACGAGATGCTCGCCGACGGCTGACACGCGCACTCGCCGAGCAGTGGGCAGCGCGGGGCGGG
>ERZ773008.596-NODE-596-length-26721-cov-31.945474_pt1 | contig 26721 bp, 29 predicted proteins | sample MGYA00580664_ERZ773008 | MGnify/ENA primary metagenome ERZ773008 (study PRJEB29015, sample SAMEA2738016) | human oral metagenome | biome: human oral; feature: human-associated habitat; material: dental | place: China | collected 2048 ... | reverse complement strand
AGGGCAAATAGTGAAAGCGCAGATAAGTGGAAAAAGATACCGACGCTTATCTCTGGTGTCCGCACAAGTCGGCAACCGGCTGATTGCTCCGATGGTTTATCAAAATACGATGACCGGAGTCTTTTTTGAAGCGTGGTTTCAGCAATGCCTACTGCCCGCATTGACTCAAAAATCGGTGATTATTTTAGATAATGCACGATTTCACCGTATGGGTGTCTTACGGGAAATGGCGGAAAAATTGGGCCATAAGGTATTGCCTCTTGCACCTTATTCACCTGAGCTCAACCCGATTGAGAAGGTGTGGGCGAATATTAAGCGGTATCTGCGAACCGTATTGTCTGATTACGCCCGATTTGACGATGCGCTACTGTCCTACTTTGATTTTAATTGACTATATAATGGTGTGATGGATGAAAAATGCAGGCTGCTTGGCAGATATTCAAGCAGCCTGCACTTATCTTTACCCTGCTTTACCGTCAAGGCGCGGTTGCGTCAGCCATGGGCGGTAACGCCAGAAATACAGCAGCAGCGATGCGGCGAACAAGGAGGCGGACAGGCGGATGCTGTGGGTGTATGCCGTGGCATTGACAAAGGCCATGACGGCGGCCAATGCGCGCACGGCGGTGGCGGCGACCATCAGCCAGAACGCGGTGCCCATGCCGGCGGGTGCGGGGTAGAGCGGGCGGGCGGTGTGCCCCAACGCGGTGCGTACCATCATGCTCACGGTCAGCAGACCGATACCGCCGACCGCCAGCAGGTGCACGCCCAAGCTTTGCAGCGAAGGGGCGGCAAAGGAAACGGCCAGCACCACCATGCCGAGCGATGAGGCGGCATAGCCCAAATGCAGCGTCCACAGCATGGGTTCGCCCAAAATGCCGCGGTTAAACCAGCGGTAGCTTTGCACGCAGCCCAAGCAGCCTGCACCCAGAATCAACCATGCGGCCAGTGCGACGGCAGTGTGCGTCATCATCAGTGCGGTGGCGGCCATCGGCAGTACCAATGCGGCCAACATGGCGTTCATCGGGGTTTGCACTTGCGGCGTGTTCAAACGGCGCGCGGTGAAGAACGGGATGATGCGGTTGCCGATTAAGCCGATAAAGCCCGCCACCATCACAATGCCTGCCGAAAGCCCTGTGCGCAAGGTTTCAGTTTCGCCGGCCCATGCGTAATAGTGGAACGCTAGATGGCTGAAGCCCAGCAATACGATGGCGGCGACGGCGATATAGTTACGCGTGTTGCGGCTGGCCCAAACCGACTGCCACATGCCGTATGCGCCCAGCCAGAAAAATGCCGTGCCCAGCAGCCCGGTCGGGAGACCCCAAGGCAGGAAGGCGGTGAGCCGCGCCGCCAGCCATAAGCCCACCAGCCACATCAAAAACTTGCCGCGGATGGGCGGCTGCTGCGTCCAAGTGGCCACCGCCGTGAGTAGGAACGCCACGACGATGCCACCGGCATAGCCCCACACCATTTCGTGCGCGTGCCAAAGATAGCCCGAGATAGCGCGTGTGCCCGTGAAGCCGAAGCCCCACAGCAACACCGAAAATGCGCCATATAGCGCGCACAACAAATAAAACGGACGGAATGCCATCGCCCAGACGGGGTGGTCGGCGGAGCAGAGTTTTTTCATAGTGGTTGTCCTTGTCATATTTTTAATTAAATCAATGCTAAAAGCAGCCTGCACTTTCCTGCTGAAAGAAAATGCAGGCTGCTTTTGTAACATTCAAATCATGTTCTTATTTTAGCCCGAAATGCTGCTCATGAAAATGCTAAGGCAGCATTAACGCCAAAAACAGCGAATTGCCGCCGCGCTGCACCAACAGGGGAATCTGGTTGCCGGCCTGCTTGAATGCCGCCGCCAAACTTTCCTGGCTGTTCACGCGCACGCCGCCCACTTCGACAATCACATCGCCGCGCCGCACGCCTGCACGCGCCGCCGCACCTGTCGCACGGGTCACGACCAGCGACGATTCGCCCGAAGCGCCTGTTTGCAGCACCAAGCCCAAACCTGCATCGGGCAGCGTGAAGCTGGCGTCGTTATCCGCTTCCGCGCTGTCTGCCCGGTTGTGCTCGTTCTCCGCCACGGTGCTGTCTTGCTGTGCCAAGGTAACGGTCAGGTTCAGCTGTTCGCCTTTGCGCCAAATGCCCAGTTGCACGTCTTTACCCGGCGCAATCGAGCCAATGGTCAAAGGCAAATCGCCGGACGAACGGACTTCTTCGCCGTTCACGCTGCGGATAATGTCGCCCACCTGCAAACCGGCTTTGGCGGCAGGGCTGTCGGGCATGACTTTGGAAATCAGTGCGCCAGTGGGTTTGTCCAGGCCGAACGATTTTGCCAGATTGTAGCTGACTTCCTGAATCATCACGCCCAGTTGTCCGCGCTGCACACGACCGGTGGCTTTGAGCTGCTCGGCCACATTCATGGCCACGTCAATCGGGATGGCGAAGGAAATGCCCATAAATCCGCCGCTGCGGCTGTAAATCTGCGAGTTGATACCGACCACTTGGCCGCGCAGGTTGAACAGCGGGCCGCCCGAATTGCCGGGGTTGATGGCGACGTCGGTTTGAATGAACGGAGTGTAGTTTTCATTGGGCAGGGTGCGGTTTTTGGCCGACACGATGCCCGCGGTAACGCTGTTGTCGAAGCCGAAGGGCGCACCGATGGCGGCCACCCATTCACCGGATTTCAGCTCGCTCGGGTTGCCCAGCTTGGCCACGGGCAAATCGGCGGCATCGATTTTCAGCAGGGCGATGTCGGATTTTTCATCTGCGCCGATGAGTTTGGCGGGGTATTCGCGCTTGTCGTTCAGCGTGATTTTGATGTTGTCCATGTCTTTAACGACGTGGGTGTTGGTGAGGATGTAGCCGTCTTCGCTGATAATCACGCCGGAGCCGAAATTGGCTTCGTTATCGCTGTCCAACTCGTCCGAATCGTCGGGGATGATGCGTTTGAAAAAATCGGAAAAGGCGTCGATGTCGGCACTTTCCTGTGCGCTGCGTTTGCTGCTGGTGTCGCGCAATGCCTGAATATTGACCACCGAGCCGCCTTCACGCGCCACCAGTTGGGCGAAATCGGGCAGCAGCATGCCCACAGTGCCGTCCGCCTTCGGTGCTTCGGTTTGGCGCACAAATTCCTGCGAGGCGGCCGATTGGGAAACTTCCGTGCGCGGGGCGGTTTCTTTGGGTTCCGGTTTGCAGGCGGCAAGTGTGGCCAACAGGGTGCATAGGGCAAGTGTGGAAAGGCGGGATGTGTGCATAGGGTTCTTTCGGAAATGCAAAATAATGAAACGGTTGAAAGCAGCCTGCACTTTGGAGAGGGGTGCAGGCTGCTTTTTTGCTTGTCAGATTATAAATCCAGCAATAAACGAGCGGGGTCTTCCAACAGCTCTTTGATGGTGACCAAAGTCAGCACGGCTTCGCGGCCGTCGATGATGCGGTGGTCGTAGGACAATGCCAAGTACATCATCGGACGCACAACGACTTGGCCGTTTTCCACCACGGCGCGTTCTTTGGTGGCGTGCATGCCCAAAATGGCGGATTGCGGCGGATTGATGATTGGGGTGGACATCATGGAGCCGAATGTGCCGCCGTTGGTGATGGAGAACGTGCCGCCGGTGAGGTCTTCGATGGCGATTTTGCCGCTCTTGGCTTTGTTGGCGTAGTCCACGATGGCCAGTTCGATGTCGGCAATGCTCATCTGATCCACGTTGCGCAGGATCGGCACCACCAGGCCGCGCGGGCTGCCCACGGCGATGCCGATATCGAAGTAGCCGTGGTAAACGATGTCGTTGCCGTCAATCGAAGCGTTTACAGCGGGGAATTTCTTCAGTGCGGCCACGGCGGCTTTCACGAAGAAGGACATGAAGCCCAGTTTCACGCCATACTGTTTCTCGAACTTCTCTTTGTATTTGGCGCGCAAATCCATAATCGGCTTCATATTCACCTCGTTGAACGTGGTGAGGATGGCGTTTTGCGACTGGGATTGCAGCAGGCGTTCGGCCACGCGCTGGCGCAGGCGGCTCATCGGTACGCGCTGTTCCACACGGTCGCCCAGCGGCACGGCCACGGCTGGGGCGGCAGCGGCTTTGGGCGCGGCGGCAGGCATGGCGGCCACGTCTTCTTTCAGCACGCGGCCGTCGCGGCCGGAACCTTGTACGCCGGATACGTCCACGCCTTTTTCGGCAGCCAGTTTGGCGGCGGCGGGCATAGCCACTCCGGCTTGCGCGCCTGCGGCGGCCACATGGCCTGCGGGTTCGGCAGCGGGGGCTTGGGCGGCAGCCGGGGCTGCTTCTGCTGCTTTGGCTTCGGTGTCAATTTTAGCCAACAGCTGGCCGGCGGTAACGGTGGCGCCGTCTTGTTCGATGATTTCCACAATCACACCGGCCTGCTGGGCGGGCAGCTCGAGCACGACTTTGTCGGTTTCGAGGTCGATCAGGTTTTCGTCGCGGTTCACATAGTCGCCTACCTTCTTGTGCCAGCTCATCAGGGTGGCTTCGGTAACGCTTTCCGGCAGCGGGGGTACGGTGATTTCGATAATCATGGTTTTATCCTTTAATAAATTGAAAAATAGGTAAATCGTGTTCTGGGGAGGCTATCTGAAAACGGTTTGGCATGTTTCAGGTAGCCTGTTGGCGCTTTAGAGCTTCATCGCGTCTTCAAGCAGACCGTCCAAACCGGCTTTGTGTTTCACGGCATAGCCGACGGCGGGCGAGGCGCTGGCCGGGCGGCTGGCGGTGGTGAGGCGCTGGTTGGCGCCGAGCACTTTTTCCAAGCGGTGGCGGATTTGGTACCAAGCGCCTTGGTTTTTCGGCTCTTCCTGCGCCCACATGATTTCGGTGGCGTTCGGGAAGCGTTTGAGCTCGGCGGCCACTTCTTCGTAGGGAAAGGGGTAGAGCTGCTCGACGCGGACGATGGCGATGTCTTTTTCCAAGCCTTTGTCGGCGCGGGCTTTGGCCAAATCGTAGTACACCTGGCCGGCACACAGAATCACGCGTTTCACGTCTTGGTCACGGCCCTGTACGGTGTCGCCGATCACAAGGCGGAATTCGCCGTCGGTGAAGTTGGCCAGCGGGCTGCAGGCATCTTTGAGGCGCAGCAGGCGTTTGGACATGAAAATCACCAGCGGTTTGCGATAGGGGCGCAGAATCTGGCGGCGCAGGGCGTGGAACATCTGTGATGCTTCAGACATCATCAGCACTTGGATGTTTTCTTCGGCACACAGTTGCAGCCAGCGTTCTACGCGTGCGGAAGAGTGTTCCGGGCCTTGGCCGTCGTAGCCGTGCGGCAGGATAACGGTGAGGCCGCACCAGCGTCCCCATTTGGTTTCGCCGGAGGTGATGAACTGGTCGATGGCGATTTGCGCACCGTTGGCGAAGTCGCCGAACTGGGCTTCCCAAATCACCAGGTCTTCCGGAGCGGAGGAGGCATAGCCGTATTCGTAGGCCATCACGGCTTCTTCGTTCAGGATGGAATCGATTACGTTGAAGCGGCCTTGTTTTTCGCCAATGTGTTGCAGCGGGATATACACGCCGCCGGTGCGTTCGGCACGGTTTTGGTCGTGCAGCACGGCGTGGCGGTGCGAGAAGGTGCCGCGGCCGGAGTCTTCGCCGGAAATGCGGATATCGTGGCCGGCTTCAAGCAGGCTGGCGTAGGCGATGGTTTCGGCCATGCCCCAGTCAATAGGCTGCTCGCCCACGGCCATGGCTTTGCGGTTCTCGATGATTTTCTTCACAGTATTATGCAGTTTTACATCGGCCGGGATATCGGTGAAGCGGTCGGCCAGGCGTTTGATTTCGGCGGCGGGCAGGGCGGTTTTCACCGGAGTGCGCCAGCTGATGGGCTGGTATTTGCTCCAATCCACGGCGTGTTCGCGTTTCTGCTCGGGCAGGATTTCCTGGATGCGGTCGCCTTTATCCATCGCGGCGCGGTAGTCGCTGATGAGTTTTTCGGCTTCTTCCTTGGTTACCACGCCTTCTTTAATCAGCTGCTCGGCATACACGGCGCGGGAGCCGGGGTGCGCGGCCACTTTTTTGTACATCAAGGGCTGGGTCAGGGTCGGGTCGTCGCCTTCATTGTGGCCGAGTTTGCGGTAGCACACCAAATCGATCACGATGTCTTTCTGGAAGGTGGTGCGGTAGTCCAGCGCGATTTGGGCGGCGTGGCACACGGCTTCCGGGTCGTCGCCGTTCACGTGCAGAATCGGCGCGCTCACCATCTTGGCGATGTCGGTGCAATACAGGGTGGAGCGGGTGTCGCGCGGGTCGGAAGTGGTGAAGCCCACTTGGTTGTTGATCACGAAGTGGATGGTGCCGCCGGTGCTGTAGCCGCGGGTTTGCGACATATTGAAGGTGGATTGGTTCACGCCCAAGCCGATGAAGGCAGAGTCGCCGTGGGTGAGGATGGGCAACACCTGTTTGCGGCCTTCGGCGCCTCGGTGGTCTTGGCGGGCGCGTACGGAGCCTTCAATCACTGGGTTGGTGATTTCCAAGTGTGAGGGGTTGTAGGCCAAAGAGAGGTGCACCGGGCCGTGCGGGGTGGGCACGTCGGAGCTGAAGCCCATGTGGTATTTCACGTCGCCGCTGGGGAATTTGGCGTCCACTTTGCCTTCGAATTCGTCGAAAATAGCTTGCGGGGCTTTGCCCATGGTGTTTACCAACACATTCAAGCGGCCGCGGTGTGCCATGCCGATTACGATTTCCTGCACGCCTTTTTCGGTGGAGGCGCGGATCAGGTGGTTCAGCGCGGGCACGGTGCTTTCGCCGCCTTCGAGCGAGAAGCGTTTCTGGCCCACATAACGGGTGTGCAGATAGCGCTCCATGGTTTCGGCGGCGGTGATTTCTTTGAGGATGCGGCGTTTGGTGTCGGCATCAAACTGCGGGCGGGCGCCGTTGGCTTCCAAACGTGCCTGCAGCCATTCGCGTTCGGCGGTGTCGGGAATGTGCATGTATTCCAATGCCAGGGGGCCGCAGTAGATTTGTTTCAGATGGCGGATGATTTCGGCCAGGGGCAGCTTGGGGCTACCTGAAAGATCGGTGCCGACATGGAAAGGAGTGTTCATATCGGCATCAGTGAGGCCGTAGGTTTTGGGATCGAGCTCGGGCAGTTGTCTGATATGGGTGCGGTCGAGCGGGTTGAGGTCGGCGGCACGGTTGCCCAAGGAGCGGTAGGCAGAAATCAGGCTCAACACGGCCACTTGCTTCTGCATGGCAGCGAAATCCACGCCGCCTGCGGCTGCGCCGCCGCGTTGTTGAGCCAAGTTGGCAAAGGCTTCCTGAATCGGGCGGTGCGCCACATCTTTCGGGGTGTTGCCGGGCATGGCGGCCACTTGGTCGAAATACTGCCGCCATTGGCTGTCTACGGAGTCAGGGGAGCTCAGATAGGCTTCGTACAAATCTTCAATATACGGGACGTTGGTACCGTATAGGTAGGACAAACTACTTTGTTCTTTCATCATGGCAAAATCCTTATTTAAGGTGAAGGTTTGAAGAGCAGCACGCTTGCTTATCAGGCTGCCTGCCTAAGCGGGCAGCCTTTATCCTATCTGCAGCGAATGCCGATTCCGAATCGCCACACGGCGGGCGGCTAAAAAGTGAGTATGGCGATTCGGAATAAGCATTTTCAGGTAGCCTTTTGCCGGCAGCCTGATTGCACTTGGCACAGGAAATTATTTGCTGGAAAGGGGAATGGAGAATCTGGTGCGGTGGAATGGCCGGGGAGGGGAATTATGATAAAAACTCGAAGCCGGTTACCTGAAAAGGTTGTTCTTTTTGTCGCTAAGATTCTGGAATCAGCCCGGCCTTTCGTTGAGTTTCAGGAATTTACCAGGCAGCGGCAGAAATGTTGCTGGAAGTTTGCCAAACACCGGTATAACGGCTGAATAATACGACCCGATATGGGGAACGTCAATAAGAAAAATCCCTTTTGCAGCAGGCTCGGCGGGATGGGTGTGGGCCGGCAGCGGAGGGAGGATGCTGGAGGGATAGTGAGCTGTTGATGAAACGGGAAAGATGGAAGGAAGAGGCTACCTGAAAACCGGAATGTTAAAGTTGCTTGCGGCGTACTTGAGTACCGGCTGTGGTCGATAAAGAAAAAGGCTAGCTAAAACTTTGGCTTGGCAGAAACTCTGCGCTGCTTTCAGGTAGCCCTATGTGTCTGAACTTTAAATGTTCGAACTTCAAAGTTACGCTTTCAGGTAGCCTCAAGGGAGTGCAGTTCAATCAGTACGTCGGCTGCTGCGGATTTTATCCAATAAGGCTGCACTCTCCGCATTAGCGGCAGGGTTTTGGCCGTTGAGTTGGGCGAATAACTCGGGGTCGGGCAGGGCGAGCAGCTCGGTGAATACGGTTAGCTCGGCATCGCTCAGGCGGTCGAATTCGGCGGCCATGAACTGTTTCAGCAGGATATCTAGCTCCAGCAGGCCGCGCCGGGTTTGGAAGCGCAGGCGGCGTTTGGCGGTGTCGTCAAAGGTGGGCATGGCTTAGCTATGGGATTATTTAACTGGGAACAAGGATGCCGGCTGCGGACAATACAGCCAGTACGGCTGGGCGGGGCAAAACCGTACCGGCTGAATCATCCGCTATACCACGCGTTTGAGCATGATTTCTTTGATCTTGCCGATGGCGCGGGTGGGGTTGAGGTGTTTGGGGCAAACGTCTACGCAGTTCATGATGGTGTGGCAGCGGAACAGGCGGTAGGGGTCGTTGAGGTTGTCCAAACGTTCGTTGGTAATGGTGTCGCGGGTGTCGGCGATGAATCGGTAGGCATTCAAGAGGCCGGAGGGACCGACGAATTTGTCGGGGTTCCACCAGAAGGATGGGCAGGCGGTGGAACAGCAGGCGCAGAGGATGCATTCATACAAGCCGTCCAGCTCGGCGCGCTCGGCCTGGCTTTGCAGGCGTTCCTGTTGCGGGTCGACAGGGTTGTCGTTGACCACATAGGGTTTGATGGAGTGATATTGCTTGAAGAATTGGGTCATGTCCACGATGAGGTCGCGGATGACGGGCAGGCCGGGCAGGGGGCGCAATACGATGGGCTGCTTGAGGCTGCGGATATCGGTGAGGCAGGCGAGGCCGTTTTTGCCGTTGATGTTCATGCCGTCCGAGCCGCAGATGCCTTCGCGGCAGGAGCGGCGGAAGGAGAGGCTGTCGTCTTTGGCTTTGAGCTTCATGATGGCGTCGAGCAGCTTCACGTCGGTGGGTTCGATTTCGAGCTCGTAGTCCTGCATGTAGGGCTTGGCATCGGTATCGGGGTTGTAGCGGTACACTTTGAGGCGGATGGTTTCCATGGGTGTTCCTTCGGTTTGGTGCGGCGGTATTTTCAGGTAGCCTCAATGCGGCACGGAGGGGCTACCTGAAAATTCCAGATGGTTGTTTTTATTCTAGTAAACGCGCTTGGCGGGCTTGATGTATTCCACGCTGAGCGGCTGGGTGTGCACGGGCTTGTAGGCCAGGCTGTTGTCGGCGGAGTAGAACAGGCTGTGCTTCATCCAGTTTTCGTCGTCGCGCTTGGGGTGGTCGTCGGAGGCGTGGGCGCCGCGCGATTCTTTGCGGGCTTCGGCGGCAATCATGGTGGCTTTGGCCACTTCCATCATGTTGTCGAGCTCCAGCGCTTCGATGCGGGCGGTGTTCCACACCATGCTCTTGTCGCCGATTTCGGTGCGTTTGGCGCGTTCCACCAGGGTGAGCACTTTGTCCACGCCTTCTTTCAGAATGGCGTCGGTGCGGAATACGCCGGCGTGGCGTTGCAGCGTGCGTTGCAGTTCGCCGCGCAGCACGTCCACGTTTTCACCGCCGGTTTGGCTGTTCAGCCGTGCCAGGCGTTGTTCGGTGAGCGCACCGGCGTTTTCGGGCAGCGGTTTGATGTCGGGATTCTGCTTGATGAACTCAATCATGCTGTCGCCGGCGGATTTGCCGAACACCACCAAGTCGAGCAGGGAGTTGGTGCCGAGGCGGTTGGCACCGTGCACCGAGGCGCAGGCGCATTCGCCGGCGGCATACAGGCCGGGCACGACGGCTTCGGGGTTGCCGTTTTTCGGCGCAACCACTTCGCCCAAGTAGTTGGTGGGGATGCCGCCCATCATGTAGTGCACGGTGGGCACCACGGGAATCGGGTCTTTGATCGGATCAACGCCGGCGAAGTTGATGGAAATCTCGCGGATACCGGGCAGCTTGGACATAATTTTCTCTGCGCCGATGTGGTCGATTTTCAGCAAAACGTGGTCTTTGTTTTTGCCGCAGCCGCGACCTTCCAGAATTTCCAGCGACATGGCGCGGGATACGACGTCGCGCGAAGCGAGGTCTTTCACGGTGGGGGCGTAGCGCTCCATGAAGCGTTCGCCGTCGGCATTGAGCAAGATACCGCCTTCGCCGCGCACGCCTTCGGTAATCAGCACGCCCGCACCGGCCACGCCGGTGGGGTGGAACTGCCAAAATTCCATATCTTCCAAAGGGATGCCGGCACGGGCGCAGATGCCCAAGCCGTCGCCGGTATTCATGAAGGCGTTGGTGGAAGAGGCATAGATGCGGCCGGCACCGCCGGTGGCAAACAGGATGGCTTTGGCGTGGAAGATATACACGTCGCCGCTTTCCATTTCCATGGCGGTGATGCCCACGGCATCGCCTTCTTCATTACGGATGAGGTCGAGCGCGGTCCATTCCACGAAGAATTGGGTGTTGGCGCGCACGTTTTGCTGGTAGAGCGTGTGCAGCATGGCATGGCCGGTGCGGTCGGCCACGGCGCAGGCGCGTTCTACGGCGCGTTTGCCGAACTCGGCGGTATGGCCGCCGAAGGGGCGCTGGTAGATTTTGCCGCTTTCGACGCGGTCGAACGGCATACCCATGTGTTCCAGCTCAATCACAGCTTCGGGCGCGCGGCGGCACATGAATTCGATGGCGTCTTGGTCGCCGAGCCAATCGGAACCTTTTACGGTGTCGTACATATGCCAATCCCAGCGGTCTTCCTGCACGTTGCCCAGCGAGGCGGAAATGCCGCCCTGCGCGGCCACGGTGTGGGAGCGGGTGGGGAATACTTTGGAGAGCACGGCAGTGTTGAGGCCGGCTTTGGAGAGTTGCAGCGCCGCACGCAGGCCGGCACCGCCGCCGCCAACGATAACGGCATCGAATTTTCGGATAGGATAAGTCATCTTGTTCAACCCCAAATCACTTTAACCGAGTAAACCATGCAGCCTGCCAGCCAAACGATGGTGGCTACCTGAAGGAACAGGCGCAGGCCGAACGGCTTGATGTAGTCCATCCACAAATCGCGGATGCCCACCCAGGCATGTAGGAACAGCGCGATGAAGCTGATTTGGGTAAACACTTTCACCCAAGTTTGGCTAAAGAACGCCCGCCATGCGGCGTAATCGCCCGGCAGCGCAAGCAGGAATACAATCAGCGCGACGGTGTAAATCAGCATCAGCACCGCGGTGGCGCGCTGCATAATCCAATCGCGCAGGCCGTAGTGCGCGCCGGTCAGTTTGCGGTCTACCATAGCCATACTCCCAAAATTGCGGTGCAGATTAAAGCCAGCGCCATCACGGTTTTGGCGGTGGTGCGGGCAGTGTTCAGCGCCAGGCCTTTGTGCGCATCCAAAAACAGGAAGCGGATGCCGGCAAAGAAGTGGTGCAAATAAGCCCACAACAGCCCGATTAGGCCGATTTTTACCAGCGGATGGGCCACGAAGGCGCGATAAGATTCAAAGGCAGCGGCATTATCCAGCGTGCCGGCAAGCAGCCACAACAGAAGCGGCAGGCTGATAAACAACAGCACGCCGCTGATGCGGTGCAGAATGGAAACAATCCCCGGAATCGGCAGCCGGATGCTGATGATGTCCAGGAATATCGGTCTGTTAGTCGTTCGCATGGCGAAACTTCCTCAGATTGGCAATATCCCAAGCCGGCCGTAGCCGACACTCAAAACCAAAAGCTGCCTGAGTATGCTTGAAAATATTTTCAGGTAGCCTTTATCGGGCGGGCGCGGCAACCGAAAATGGCCGCGTTTACCCAGCTATAAATAATATAGCAGCCTTTGTTTTAAATCAACTTAACATAACACGCACCGAAGGGAGTAATTGTTTGCCAAGAGGATTTTGGCTAATTGTCAGATAAATAATCAGGTTATTCGGCATCGCGTTTGTTCTTGTTCTTAATATAAAATAACGGAAAAGCACCACAAATATGCCAACTTTATGTATCATAACGCGGCTTTACACGCTGCCTCAGGCTATCTGAAAAATCTGTGGCAGCATTGCACACTTTAAATATCCTTCCTCACTCCAATTCATCAAGCCATGACCCACACTAGCCCCCAAAAAGCCCCCGTCCGCATCGCCGTAACCGGCGCTGCCGGCCAGATTGCCTACTCTTTATTATTCCGCATTGCCGCCGGCGACATGCTCGGCGCAGGCCAGCCCGTTATCCTGCAACTGCTCGATTTGCCGCAGGCGCAGCAGGCCGTGCAGGGCGTGATTATGGAACTGCAAGACTGCGCCTTCCCGCTGCTGGCCGATGTGTTTGCCGCCAGCGATCCCGAAGCCGCGTTTCAAGATGCGGAAATCGCTATTTTGGTCGGCGCCCGTCCGCGCGGCAAAGGCATGGAGCGGGCCGACCTGCTGCACGCCAATGCCAACATCTTCACCGCGCAGGGCGCCGCGTTGAACAAAGTGGCCAACCGCAACGTGAAAGTGCTCGTGGTGGGCAATCCCGCCAACACCAACGCCTACATCGCCATGAAATCCGCTCCCGATCTGCCCGCGCGCAATTTCACCGCCATGCTGCGCCTCGACCACAACCGCGCCCTGAGCCAAATCGCCCTCCAAACCGGCTGCTCCGTGAGCGGCATCGACCGTCTGTGCGTGTGGGGCAACCACAGCCCCAGCATGTATGCCGACTACCGCTTCGCCACCGTCAACGGCCGATGCGCAAAAGAGCTGATCAACGATGACGCGTGGAATACCGGATATTTCCTGCCCACCGTGGCCAAACGCGGCGCCGCCATCATCGAAGCGCGCGGCCTTTCTTCCGCCGCCTCTGCCGCCAACGCCGCCATCGAACACATCCGCGACTGGGTGCTCGGCAGCAACGGCCGCTGGGTAACCATGGGCGTGCCTTCAGACGGCGCCTACGGCATCCCCGAAGGCCTTATCTTCGGCTTGCCCGTGGTGTGCGAAAACGGCGCATACCGCGTGATTAAAGACTTGCCGATCGACGACTTCAGCCGCGAACGTATCGGCATCACACTCAAAGAGTTGGAAGACGAACGCGCGGCGGTGGCGCATTTGTTGTAACGCGGGTGCGGGAGCAAAATGTTCAGGTAGCCTTTCGTGTGTGAGGCTACCTGAAAATCCATCGGCAAAGAAAAGGGAGGGGCTACCTGAAAACTTGGATGACGGTTTCAGGTAGCCTTTCCTTGTGCAGAAAAACGCCGCTTAATCGTGTACCTTCAGCAATTCCACTTCAAAAATCAAAGTGGCGTTCGGCGGAATCACACCGCCGGCGCCGCGTGCGCCGTAGCCCATTTCCGGCGGGATGGTGAGCTTGCGTTTGCCGCCTTCGCGCATGCCGCCGAAGCCTTCGTCCCAGCCGCGGATGACTTGGCCCACGCCCAGGATGATGGTGAGCGGTTGGCCGCGGTCGAGGCTGGAGTCGAATTTGCTGCCGTTAGTGAGGTAGCCGCTGTAGTGTACGGAAATCCGCTTGCCTTTTTCGGCGGTTTTGCCGCTGCCGGTTTCGATGTCTTCAATAATCAGATTGCTCATGATGTTTCCTATAAGTGAGGGATGGAAGGGGAGGCTACCTGAAAAATAAGCATTTCAGTTTCATTCGAAACCGCGTTGAGGTTTAGGCTTTCAGGTAGCCTGCTGATGCGGGCAGCATTCTCAAACATAAAATGCAGTTCGGCAACTGTTTTGCCGCCTTCGGGCAGGATATTTCCACGCCGTCGTTTTTTCCGCGCGGTAATTGGACTAGAATACCCACTTTCCAACCACCCGCCCAATAATCCATCATGACTACCATCCCGCTGAAAAAAATCTATTCCGGCAAAGTGCGCGACCTGTATGAAATCGACAGCCGCAGCATGCTCATCGTTGCCTCCGACCGCCTCTCCGCCTTCGATGTGATCTTGAATGAACCCATTCCCGGCAAAGGCGAAATCCTCACCCAGATTTCCAATTTCTGGTTCGGCAAACTCTCGCACATCATGCCCAACCACTTCACTGGCCAAACCGTATACGACGTATTGCCGCACGACATAGCCGCCGCGCTGGAAAAGCGCGCCGTGGTGGCCAAACGGCTCGAACCTTTGAAAATCGAAGCCATCGTGCGCGGCTATTTGGCCGGCAGCGGTTGGAAAGAATACCGCCAAACCGGCGCTGTGTGCGGCATCAGGCTACCTGAAAACCTGCGCGAAGCCGAGCAGCTGCCCGAAATCATCTTCACCCCGTCCACCAAAGCCGCGGTGGGCAACCACGATGAAAACATCGGCTTTGACGAATGCGCCCGCATCATCGGCCGGGAGCTGGCCGAAGAAGTGCGCTGCAAAGCCATTGCCCTCTATAGCGAAGCCGCCGACTACGCCCGCACCCGCGGCATCATCATCTGCGACACCAAATTCGAATTCGGCCTAGACGAAAACGGCACGCTCACCCTGATGGACGAAGTGCTCACCCCCGATTCCAGCCGCTTCTGGCCTGCCGACCAATACCGGCCCGGCAGCAACCCGCCTTCGTTCGACAAACAATTCATCCGCGACTGGCTCGAACAAAGCGGCTGGAACAAACAGCCCCCCGCCCCCGCCGTGCCCGCCGAGGTTATCGAAAAAACCTTGGCCAAATACCGCGAGGCTTTGGAACTGCTCACCCAGTAATCCGTTTTTCAGGTAGCCTCAAACACAATCAAGGCTACCTGAAAACCCCTCCTGCCATTCAAACCGTATTTACCGCCATGCCCACCCGCAAACAAACCGCCCTGCAAACCGTCGCCAAGCTCAAACAGGGCAAAACCGCCAAGCTCAAAGAATGGCAGGCGGTATCTGCCCAGCGGCAGTTTGCCAACGAATACACCGTGGCCGCCCGCCTCGGCGAACCCGCGTTTACCGAAGAGCAGGCCGAGATGGTGGCGGCGTTGTTTGGCAAGTAAGCTGCGTGGTGTTTTAATCATCAAAAGGCTACCTGAAAGATTTCAGGTAGCCTTTTTAGTATTGCCGACAGAGCTCGGAGAGTGTTCGATTGCCGAGTGTTGCCAGCGACTTGCCGCTTGGTACCGAAATTTAATCTAATCTGTTATAATCCGCCGCTTTTCGGTTTTCAAAAAAGGAAATAACAATGAAAGACACACCACAATACTACGGCACCCTCAGCCGCTTTTTCCATTGGCTGATGGCGGCCATGTTTGCCTTTATGCTGTGCACGGCGGCCATGTGGAATATTAACGAAAAATACTACAGCTTGATGGGCTACCACAAATCGGTGGGCTTCCTGTTGTTGGTTTTGGTGGCCTTGCGCCTGGTTTGGGCGCTGGCCAATTGGCACAACCGCCCGCACGGCAGCTTGGCGGTGAAGCTGGGGCATGCTGCGCTGTATCTGTTGATGGCGGCTGTGCCGGTGGTGGCGATGATTCGCCAGTACGGCTCTGCACGCGGCGATTTGGAAGTGTTCGGCATCACGGTGATGCATAAAATCGAGCAGCCTATCGAGTGGATGACGCAACTGGGCAACTCGGCACACGGCAAGCTGGCATATTTGCTGTTTGTGCTGGCTTTCGGGCACATCGCTATGGCGGTGCTGCACCAGCTGCGCGGCGAGAAAATCATCAATCGGATGGCTGGCAAACCGGCAGTTGGGGGCGAGTAAACAGCGTCAAATTGCTGCCGGAAGCAGCGGAATAGGCTGCCGTAAACCCTGTTTTGCTATGTTTTCAGGTAGCCGGACTTGTATGCTCCAAAGGCTACCTGAATTACCTAATATATTTATTTTTAATGATAAATACGGCTTGCTAACCCGCATTGCCCGCGCTTGGCGGATTATTCCGGCAAGCAAGTTTTAATCTATGCAATATTTCGCACAAGCCGGCAAAATAGGCTACAATCGCCCCGTTTTCGACCACCCACCAAATATAAAGGTTGAGCCATGCTAACCGGTAGCCTTGTCGCCATCATCACCCCGATGCGTGAAGATGGCAGTGTCCACTACGAACAATTCCAACGCCTGATTGATTGGCACGTTGCCAACGGCACCGATGCCATTGTCGCTGTCGCCACCACCGGCGAGAGCACCACGCTCAGCGTGCCGGAAAAGATTGAAGTAATCGAGGCGGCCATCCGTTTTGCCGACGGCCGCATCCCGGTAATCGCCGGTACCGGCGTGAACAGCACCAGCGAAGCCATCGAGCTGTCCCGCGCGGCAGTCGGCTCCGGCGCGTATGCCACGCTCTCCGTGGTACCGTACTACAACAAACCGCCGCAGGAAGGCATCTACCGCCACTTCGCCGCTATTGCCGAAGCGGCGGATATTCCGATGATTGTGTACAACGTGCCCGGCCGCACCGTGGTTAATATGAACAACGACACCGTGCTGCGCCTGGCCGAAATCCCCAACATCATCGGCATCAAAGAAGCCAGCGGCGATATCGGGCGCATGGTTGAACTGCTCAACCGCATGCCCGAAGATTTTGCCGTGTATTCCGGCGACGACCCCACCGGCATGGCCGCCATGTTGTGCGGTGCACACGGCGTGATTACCGTGGCGGGTAACGTGGCGCCCAAGCTGTTTGCCGATATGTGCCGCGCCGCGCTGACCGGCAATCTGGCCGAAGCCCGTGCGCTGAACGCCAAACTGGTGCCGCTGTATCAAGAAATGTTTTGCGAGCCCAGCCCGGCCGCGCCGAAATGGGCGCTGGAAAAACTGGGTTTGTGCAGCCGCGCCGTACGCTTGCCGATGGTCAGCCTGAGCGAAGTTGGCCAAGCGCGCGTGAACGCCGCACTGCAGAAATTGCAACTGATTTAATTGGATTTCATCCCAAGTTTCAACCCTGAAGGACATAGCTGTATGAACGCATTCAAACTGCCCGCCGCCTTGTTGATGGCCAGCCTGGTGGCCGGTTGCTCCACTAAAAACGAAGCCCCCAAGCTGGACTACCAAACCGAAAACCGCAAAGTGGTGAGCCTGGAAGTGCCGCCTGATTTGGACAACCCTTCGCAAGGTAATGTGTACAACCTGCCCGCAGGCGGTTCGGTGCGTGCCAGCGATGTGGCACGCAACCGTCAGGCCGCAGCCAACAAAGCCGGCTCGCCCGTGCTGGCCGAAGTGAAAAACATCACCATGCATCGGGAAGGCGGCGAGCGTTGGCTGAACATTGCCAACAAAACCCCGGCTGAAGTATGGCCGCTCTTGCATGCCTTCTGGCAGGAGCAGGGTTTTGTGATTGCCCGCGAAGAGCCGGGCATCGGCCTGATGGAAACCGATTGGGCGGAAAACCGCGCCAAACTGCCGCAAGACGGCCTGCGCCGCCTGTTTGAACGCGTCGGCCTGGGCGGGGTGTATTCCACCGGCGAGCGCGACAAATTCACCATCCGCTTGGAGCGCAACAGCAAAGGCGGTACCGATGTATTCTTCACCCATCGTGGTATGAAGGAAACCTACGCCGACCGCAACAAAGACACTACCATGTGGCAGCCCTCGCCGCGCGATACCGCTTTGGAAGCCGCCTTACTCGGCCGCTTCATGCAGTATTTGGGCGCAGACGAACAACAAATTGAGCAGGCGCTGAAGCAGCAGCAATCTACCGCCCCGCGCAGCGGCGATTTGGCCAGCCTGGAAAACGGCCGCCTGGTTTTGCGCGGCGACCAAGCCCGCAACTGGCGTCGCGTCGGCCTCGCGCTCGACCGCATCGGCCTGAGCGTTACCGGCCAAGACACCCAGCGCCAAGCCTATCTGGTTCAGGTAGCCCCCGCCGAGGGCGAAGCCGTGCGTACTGAAAAACCCGGCTTCTTCGGCCGCCTGTTCGGCCGCAGCAGCAAACCCGCCGAGCCGCAGGCACGGCCCGAATTCGTGGTGACGGTGCAGCCGCAGGGCAACAATGCCAGCCAACTGGTGTTGGCAAACAAAGACGGCAGCCCCTACCAAGGCGCAGACGCGCAAACCTGGTTAAGCCGCCTGTATAACGAACTGCGCTGATCACGCAATGAGAAAGCAGCCTTTAATGCAGATTAAGGCTGCTTTTGTGTTGTCTTCAAATTATAGTGAATTAAAATAGGAATGCTACAGCGTTGGCTCGCCTTGCCGTATTGCTCATACTGTCTGCGGCTCGCTGCCTTGTTCCATTCTTATTTTAATCCACTATACCGGCAAGTTGCTTGTATCCACAGGGCTGTTTCTCCTTAGCACAACTCGATGGTTTTTAGGTAGCCTTACCTTGCGGCCGGTTGTCTAGCAAGACGTGAGGCAAACAAAAACAAATGGAGAACTGTTACAATACGCCGCGTTTGTTTCCTTATTTTCGACCATTATTCAGGAGTTGCACACATGCTTTTGTTCTTGCTAATTATTGTTGCCGTTGCCATCGGTTGGCTGGTTAAGGTTTACAACACCTTGCAAAGCAGTATGCAGAGCATTCGTGAAGGGTTTTCCAATTTGCAGGCCGGTTTGAAAAAACGCCAGCAGCTCAGCGGGCAGATTATCGAAATTGCATCCGGCTATTTGGAGCACGAGCAGATCACGCAACTTAAAGTGGCTCAGGCTAACAATACCCAACAGATGATGGCCATGGCACAATCGTTTCCGCAACTGAAAGCCGATGCCACCTATCAAAAGCTGATGGGGCAGCTGGAGCGTTTGGAAAATGAAATTCTCGAGCGTCGCGAAGGCTACAATAACCGCGTGCGCCGTTTCAACAGCTACCGCAACTCCTTCCCCGCCGTGTTGGTGGCGCAGAAGTTGTCGTTTGGTACGGTGGAATATTTCAACAGTGATGATGAAAAATTCGATGCACAAGCACAGAGTTTTGCCCGCGATGATACCGAAGGCCTGCAAAAAATCATTGGTAGTAGCGCACAGGCAGTTAAATCGGCGTCCGAACACGCGGCACGAGTAGCTAAAGAGGGTGTGTCGCAGCTAAAACAGCAATATGGCGATAAGCCCGATATGACGGATATCCAGCAGGATGTGGCAGAACAACATGAGGCATCGCAGGATACCGAACAGCCAAACGATCCGCTGCAATAAATAAAAGATTGGTAGTTATGTTTTCAGGTAGCCTTCAGGCTACCTGAAAACATAGGGCTGTCATGCAACCAGGGTAGGGCAGTTATAGTGAATTAACAAAAACCAGTACAGCGTTGCCTCGTCTTGCCGTACTATCTGTACTGTCTGCGGCTCGTCGCCTTGTCCTGATTTTTGTTAATTCACTATATCATTCGGCTAATTTTTATTTATTGAAACGATTAATGATTCAGGCTACCTGAAAGCACCATGTTCAACGGAGTTAAAATTGGATTAGTAGTTTTGTCCTGTTTTCTTTATAGCCAAGGCGCTTTGCTATCCTAATACGTTGGCTCAACGTACTATTGCCGTATTGTCTGCAGCTTGCAGCCTTTCAATATAGGCGATAATTGCTTTGGTCATAAAATTTTTGAAATTCAATTATTCCAATTAAATCTTTCTTGTTCCACCGCATATTGCCATGAATAAAACCAGACGCTACCTGAAACTTACCGCGCTGTTTACCATTTTATTTATCCTGCTGCTGCTGGCAGGCAATGTGTTGTTTATCCTAAAACACACCGCCGCCGCTATCGCCTGCTTTCTGGCCGCTTTCCTGTGCGTGGCCGGGCAGATGGCTTCGCTGGCCAAGTTCCTGCGCGAAAAACAGCTGATTGCCGCCCAACAGATGCAGCAGGCTGCTTTGCCGCAGCCGGAAAGCGAAGATCAGACGGCAGACAAGGAGGCGTCGTGAAAGAATTGGTATTGGCCAGCGGCAACGCCGGGAAATTGTGTGAGTTCAACGCCCTGTTTGCCGAGCTCGGTTGGCGGGTTCGGCCGAAGTCGGATTTTGCCGTGCCCGAATGCCCGGAGCCGCATGTAAGTTTTGTGGAAAACGCGTTGGCCAAGGCACGGCACGCCAGCCGGCACAGCGGCCTGCCTGCGCTGGCCGACGACAGCGGCATTTGCGCCCCCGCCCTAAACGGCGCGCCGGGCGTGCTCTCCGCACGCTATGCCGGAGCAGAACCGCGCTCCGATGCGGCCAACAACGCCAAACTGAGTGCTGATTTGGCCGCTCAGGCTGACCGTGCCGTGTATTACGTTTGCGTGCTGGTTTTGGTGCGCCATGCCGACGACCCGCAGCCGCTGATTGCCGAAGGCGTGTGGCACGGGCAATGGCAGGAGCAGGCGGCCGGAAGCAACGGCTTCGGTTATGACCCGCATTTCTACTTGCCTGAATTGCAGCAAACCGCCGCCCAGCTTGACCCCGATACCAAAAACCGGCTCAGTCACCGTGCCCAGGCTCTGCGGCAGTTGCTTGAGAAGATTTTGGTTTTGGATTTGGCCGATTAGAGCCGGTTAGAATCGAGATGAAACAAGGCAGACTGTAGAACGGTATAGGCAGTATGGCAATTCGGTGCAGCGCAGCAGCCTTCTGCTGCAGACGACTTCCGTTGATTTCCATACCCGTTTAAGCAGGCTGCTCTTATGCTCTCTCTTGCTTCTGTGCTACCGCCCATTCATACAGCGCTTTCTTGTTTGCCCCGCTGATTTCCGCAGCCAGCGCGGCAGCTTTTTTCGGCGGCAGTTCGGTGGCGAGCAGGCTCATGATGTGCCGCGCCTGGTTGTTCAGTTCGTTGGCGGCGGCAGTTTCGGGCGGGTGCAGCACCAGCACCATTTCACCGCGCGTTTGGTTGGCATCGGCACTCACGGCGATCAGCACGTCGGCCACGCTGCCGCTGATAAAGGTTTCAAACGTTTTGCTGATTTCGCGTGCCAGCACCAAATGCCGGTTGGGCAGGATTTCGGCCATTTGGGCGAGTGCCGCCTCGATGCGGTGCGGCGTTTCAAACATGGCCACGGCATAGGGCACTTCACGCCAACGCTCAAACCATTGCGCCCGTTCGCCCGCCTTGGGCGGCAGGAAGCCGGCAAAATAAAAATCCGATTGCGTTACCCCGGCCACGCTCAAAGCCGCCATCACCGCGCTGGCCCCGGCCACCGGCACTACCTTGAAGCCCGCTGCCCGCACGCCCGCGGCCAGCCGCGCCCCGGGGTCGCACACCGCCGGCGTGCCCGCATCCGATATTTGCGCCACCACCTGCCCGGCGGCGAGCGCGGCGGTGATGGTGTCGGTCATTTGCCGCTCGTTGTGTTCGCGCACGCTCACGAGCTTGGCGCGGATGCCGTAGGCCGAGAGCAGCTGCTGGCTCACGCGCGTGTCTTCCGCGCACACCAAGTCTGCCCGTTGCAACACCGCCAGCGCGCGCAGCGTGATGTCGGCTAGGTTGCCGATGGGCGTTGCCACCACATACAGCGTTTGCGGCTCAATCTGCGCGGCCGCCTTATCCAATATTTTTTGCCACATTCTCTTCGGGTATGATTGCGTCTGAAACGCCGCAAACTATAGCAAATTAAATTCGCTTCCGATACAAGGCGGGGTAGGCCGTAGCGGAAGCGGGGCTGATTTGCGCTATCGCACGAAAGGAAAACCATGCGCCTCAACCACGCTGCCGGCCAAGCCGCCGAAGATACCGCCGCAGGCTACCTGAAAAAACAAGGCTGCCGCATCCTAGCGCGCAACTGGCATTGCCGCTACGGCGAAATCGACATTATTGCCGAACAGGGCGGGGTGTATTTGTTTGTGGAAGTGCGGCAGCGGCGCAGCCAAAGCTTCGGCGGCGCGGCAGCGAGCATCACCCCGGCCAAACTGGCCAAACTCAGCCGCAGCGCCGAAACCTGGCTCCAGCAAAACGCGCCGAACAAGCCTTGCCGTATCGATGCCGTATTGATCGAAGGCGATCGGCCGCCGCAGTGGTTGCAGAATATCGGCGGGTATTGAGGTTGTGCGAGATGGAAAGGCTACCTGAAAAATTTCAGGTAGCCTTTTGCTTACTTTGATGCTGGTTGGGATGGAGGAGGGCAGGGGTGGCGGACGAAGCGGCCGGTGTTGGTGCCTACCACTCGTTTGCCGGATTCGTCGTCGATGTAGTCGTAACCGTTGGTGATGTAAAGGGTGTCGCCTTCCAGTTTGAGATCGAAGGAGCCGTGGTTCTTTTCGCATAGGGTGTTTCTGCCGGTTTCTGCATCTATTTGCTCACAGGAGATTTCAAATACAGAGTATTCGGCCGTGCCGGCGATGTGGTTCGGGGTGTAGACGGTGTAGTTGAGGTTTTTGATGTCTACGGTGCTTTCTATCCAAGTTTTTTCTATGCCGGCGGAGGTGATGTTTAGTTCGCCTGCCCCTTCGGTTGTGCTGGGCTCGATGGGCATTCCATTTATCAGGCCGTTGTTTTTGCAGTAGGCCTGTGCCCCGCCGGGGGTGGAAAGGAGGGAAAGGCCTGTATTGTGCTGGTCGTTACCCTGCCAATCGGATTGAAGATAATTGCCCAGCCATCTTCCCTGGAATACGGCTGGGATTGGCCTGTTCCCGGCAGTGGTTTGAACGGGCGGGAGGCCGGAAGTTTCGGGTGTGGCGGGCAGGGAAGGTGCATTGGCGGTTTGGGGTGCGGCCGTATGGTTGCGGTAGAAACCATAGCCGAACATGCCTGCCGCGCCGATGAGTAGGCCGATTAGGGTGTAGAGTGCGTTTTTCATGTGGTCTCCTTAATTAACAGGGCGAAGTTCCTGCACGCTGTCGGGCTGGTTTTGTTGGGGGTTGCGGTTGGCGGCGTTGCTGGTGCACTGGTATTCGCGGGTGTAGCGGGTGAGCGAGCAGGGTACGATGACGCCACCGTAGCGCACGCATTGGGATGTGGTGCCGCCGAAGGCTTCAGCGGAATCGTAGCCCCACGAGCGGCAGCGTTGGGCGGCAAGCTGGCGGCCTTGCTCTTCGCTGTAGGTGGCTTTTTCCATTTCGCCTTCTTCTATGGAGAGGCGTACCACGCCGTCGGCGCGACTGCCGCCGATGGCTGTCCAGCTTTTTGGGGTGGCGCAGGCAGAGAGAAGGACGGTGGTTAAGAGAGCGGGCAGGACGGGGCGGAGTTTAGTTTTCGGCATCGGGGTTTTCCTTTCTTAAGAAGCGTTTGTCGAGCTGGGTCATGGTGTTGAGGTTGATGCGGGTTTCCCAGCGCTCGCTGGGGCAGCAGTTGCCGTCTGTTTTGGCGTATTCGTTGTATTCGATGGTGAGGATGCCTTTGCTATCCATGCTGGCTTTGCGGATGAAGCGGTCGTTGAAGGCGAAGCTGCCGGTTTCGGCGTGGTTCAGTTTGGCAAATAGGTCGGGATTGCTCACGCGGACATGGCCACTGCCTTGGCTGGATACTTCCACTTCAGCTAAAGAATATTTGGCCGTGCCCGAACCGCCGGCGCATTCGGGATCGCTTTGATACAACACGCCGTAGGTGCGGAAGACGAAATCGCCTTCGCCGGTGTTGCGAATCAGGAATACGTTGTTGCGAAAGTTGTTTTCATCAAACGGCTCTACGGAGCATTGCGCCGTTTTGGCGTGGGTGATGGCTGCGTCGAACACTTGGCGGATTTCGCCTGTATCCGCGTTTTGTTTGGGTGGGGGCGGGGTGTTTTCGGCGGAGGTGGGCAGGCTGTTGCTGCCGGTGTCCGCTGTTTGGGGCAGAGTGCTGCCCGTGGTTTGCATTGTGGCGGCCTGCGATGTTGGTTTGTTCAGGAAATAGTCGGCGGTTTTTACTGCACCTGCGCCTGCGGCCATCATAATGATGCCGATAATCCATTTATTCATAATGTGTTTTTAACAAATCAGATGGGGAACGATGATGGTTATTTGAAGCTTTATATAGTGGGTTAACAAAAAACAGTACGGCGTTGCCTTGCCTTGCTGTACTACTTGTACTGTTTGCGGCTAGCTGCCTTGTCCTGATTTTTGTGAATCCGCTATATTTGGTCGAGAAAGGTTAAAGTTTAATAAAAATGTATTTTTATATAAATAAATTTAATCAAATTGAACTTTTGCGTGATGCAGTTTTGCCATAATCGCCGCTATGGACATCGGACCGGCGATTCGCTTATTGCGCAAGCAGAAAGGCTATACTCAGGAGCAGTTGGCCGATTTTGCGCACACCACCAAAAGCACTATTTCCAACCTGGAGGGCGGGCATCAGGGCTACAGTACCGCTCTGCTTCAGCATTTGGCGCAGGCTTTGGGTTGCCCGATTTCCAAGATTTTCCTTACTGCCGAAACCCTGTCGGCCTCGGGCGGGCAATCTGTCAGCAAGCTGCCTATTGAATTGCTGTTTGGCGAATTGAGCGCGGCATCGCAGCAGGTGGTGTTGCAGCTGGTGCGGCACATGGTTGCTGAGCAGCGCAATAAGGAATAATAGCTGCCGTATTTTCAGGTAGCCTTCTCTATTTTTTGCCACCGCTTAAATCCCGGTGGCAATTGTTCAAACCAGCATATACCGCTACAATAGTCGCGTTTTCGTTTCTATTTTTCAGGTAGCCTTTATGAACTTGGCAGCCCAACGCGTATTGCAGCATTTCCAGGAAAGCATTGCCGCCAAACAGCAGTGTGCCGAACAATTGGCCGAGCCGACGGCACGGGCGGCGGCTTTGCTGTTGGATTCGCTGATGGCCGACGGCAAGATTTTGGTGTGCGGTAACGGCGGTTCGGCCGCGGATGCGCAGCATTTTGCCGCTGAGCTCACCGGCCGTTTTGAAAAGGAACGTATGCCGCTGGGCGCCATCGCGCTCACCACCGACACTTCCGCGCTAACCGCCATCGGCAACGATTATGCCTTTGATCAGATTTTTGCCCGCCAAGTGTCGGCACTCGGCCGTCCGGGCGATGTGCTGGTGGCGATTTCCACTTCCGGCAATTCCGACAATGTGCTTGCCGCCATCGAAGCTGCCCGCGAGCAGGGCATGAGCGTGGTGGCGCTCACCGGGCGCGACGGTGGCAAAATCGCCGGTGTGCTGGCAGAAGGCGATGTGCTGCTCAACGTGCCGCATCAGCGCACGGCGCGGATTCAGGAAATCCATATCCTGCTGATTCATGCCCTGTGCGATCATATCGACACCGCTTTGTTTGAAGAATAAATGCTTATCCATTTCCATCCAAAAGGACAATAAACCATGAAAAAAAGTTTCCGCCTCCTGCTGCTGTGCCTGCTGCCTTTGCCGCTTACCGGCTGCGTTGCCGCGCTGGTGGGCGCGGGCGCATTCGGCGTGATGTCGGCTACCGACCGTCGCAGTACCGGCGCGCAGGCCGACGACCAAGTGATGGAAGTGCGCATCCAAAATTCGGCGCTTACCCACTTGCGCAGCAACAACACCACACAGGGCTTCGAGCCGAAGCTTTCGGTGGTCAGCTTCAACCGCCAGGTGCTGCTGATGGGCTTGGTGGCCAGCGAGGCCGACAAGGCGTTTGTGGAGCGCGTGGCGCGTGCCCAGCCCAATGCTCAGAAAGTTTACAACTATATTCAGGTAGCCTCCGCAGCCCAGCGCGGCTTCGGCGATGTGAGCAATGATTCATGGATTACTTCCAAAGTGCGCACCACGCTTATCGGTACCAAGGGGGTGTCGGCCAACCATGTGAAAGTGGTAACGTATAACGGCGTTACTTATGTGATGGGCATCCTCACGCCTGAAGAGCAGGCGCTGGTCAGCAATACTGTGAGCACCACTGCCGGCGTGCAGCAGGTGGTTACGCTGTATGAAACCTTTGTGCCCGGCAATGTGCGCTAATCCCCCTGTTTCGGAATCATAAGGAAAACCCATGTCCGGCAAAGAAATGCCTTCTTCTTACAAAAAACCGCCGCGCAGTATATTCAGCCGAGCAGTGCGGATTTTATTTATTGTGGCGTTTATCGTGGTGATTGTGTTGCTGGCGATGGTGTGGCTGATGCTGAGCAGGCCGGATAACGCCCGCATGGGAATCGGCGATGCTTCCGCGCCGCAGCAGGGCGTGGAAATTTGGCAGCCCAACGGCGCATCGGCTGTAAGCGGGCAAACTTACAGCCCGCCGTCTGCTGCCGACATGAATGCTGCCTCCCAGGCATCCGAGCCGGAAGAGCGCCCGAATCCGCGCCGTGCTGCGCCGACTACTCCCGCCGAGGAGGAAGTGCCGATTCAGCCGATTGCTCCGCAGGAAACCGAAATCCGCCCGGTTGAAGTGCCGGTGAAACCTGCGCCCCAGCCCCAGCCGCGCCAGCCCGGGGGCGACGGCAGTCCGGTGGATAGTCTGTTTTAAAACGGAGGCTGCCTGAAGGCCAAACTGCAACGCCGTTAAATCGCCGGGCAGCAAAGCAAAGTTTCAGGTAGCCTGTTTATGGCCATGTGTGCGGCAATGCTTCATGGCCGGTATTGAAGAGGAGAGAGATAATGAAAGTTTACCGTTTGCTCACCGGTACAGACGATTCCGTGTTCTGCCGCCGCGTAACCGAAGCCTTGCAACAAGGTTGGGAATTGCACGGCAGCCCGACCATGGCGCACACCGACAACGGCGTGCGCGTGGGGCAGGCGATTGTGAAAGAAGTGGCGCAATATGACCCGAACAAGCCCTTGAGCGAATATTGATGTGCAGCAAATAGCAAAGGCTACCTGAAAAGTTTTCAGGTAGCC
>ERZ773008.595-NODE-595-length-26728-cov-12.996101_pt1 | contig 26728 bp, 25 predicted proteins | sample MGYA00580664_ERZ773008 | MGnify/ENA primary metagenome ERZ773008 (study PRJEB29015, sample SAMEA2738016) | human oral metagenome | biome: human oral; feature: human-associated habitat; material: dental | place: China | collected 2048 ... | reverse complement strand
GTGAGTGGGGGTCCCCTGTGTGGGGGCCCCTCTTTTTTTGTGCCCCCAAGGGGGGGTGGTTTTAGTGTGGGTGTGCTGCGTGTGTGGGGGTGTTTGGGGGGGGGTACACAAAAAAGCCAGAGCTATAAGGCGCCTGGTATCTTCACCCCCGTATGAGAAACATGACATCACTATCTGCATAAAGGCATATATTTGCGTCGTAAAATAAGCTGAGAGCGTGAGAAAACTCCGAAACTCCGCAGAAATCGACTGATGGCTGGAATATGCATCCTCTAGTTCGGTAGTCTAGACGGGGTAATGATAAGGCGCAGCGTCGTGCGTCCTACAAGAAAAGGAACAGGTATGTCGAACGATGCCCGTGAAAAGGCCCGTCAAATCGCGGCCAAACAGGCACGCAATAACCCAACAAAATCAAACCGTCGCCTGCTGCAGCTGGGTGTGCTAGCGGTTGTCCTAGTGGCCGTGATTATTGTCGGCTTTGTCTTCATTAATGGGCAGAAGCAGGATATCCCCAAGGCAGGACCCGTGCCAGCTAGTGCTAACGAATACGGCGGTATCGTCATTACCAAAGACGGAATCGTCAAGAATGCGTCAAAGCAGGATCAGCGAGACGCTGATAAACTCGGTACCTCCGATACATCCATTACTCCCTCTGCCAGCGGAAGCGCCACCCCGGAAACCCTGCCACTAGGCATAGAGAAAGCGGAAGAAGCCAAGAAGAACGGTAAGCCCGTACACGTGGTGATCTTCCAGGACTTCAACTGCCACCACTGCCGTGATTTTGAACAGGCAAACTACGAGACCATTAAGAAGCTCGTTGAGGACGGCTCCATTACCGTGGAATACCGTAATATGATCATTCTGGACCGTGGATCACCCACCCAGTACTCCGCGCGTACCGCAAACGCTGCCTATGCTGTGGCAAACCAGGTGAGCGCTGATAAGTACCTGGAGTTCCAGAAAGAACTCTTTGACCGGCAGGGCGGTGGGGACCTGAATAACCAGCAGATCGCCGACATTGCCGCAAAATACGGGGCGAATATTTCGAGCGACCTGAACGATAACAAGTGGCGTCCCCTCGTGAACGTGGTCAATGAAGAATCTCTCAATAACGGTGTGCACGGCACTCCGGCGATCTACGCTGATGGGGAACAGTTCCCCGGGCCTAAATCCGAAGACTTCCCTAAGTGGGTTCAAGGAAAGATTGATGCCAAAAAGCAGCAGTAACAGGCTGGTCTGTGGTCGCCCGTATGGTGCGTAAAATAACTTCAGGGTAGCCATACCACGAGGTGGGTCGCACACCTGATACGATAAATGTGTCAGGTATGCGACCCACCCCACACATAAACTGGAGTGATGTAGCCGATACTGAGCGCCTAAAAGGGCAGGAAATCGCCCATCGTAGGGTAAACTAGAGGTCGTATGCCTCCTTAGCTCAGTTGGCCAGAGCATCGGTCTTGTAAACCGAGGGTCACCGGTTCGAATCCGGTAGGGGGCTCACCCAAAATCCTGATTCGTTCCCTCCGCCTGTGCGGATGCGCTGAATCAGGATTTTCTTTCATACAGGGCACACCGATACAAACTATAAACCAACCGCAAACATTCACATCAACCATAGAATGGCAACCATGTCAGACCAACCGTCAGCACGCACCGCACCGGCTCGCCCACAGGAGCCTAAGACCCTCGAAAACTTTATTGAGACACGCGGCTTTCGCCCCGAAATTCAGGGGTTGCGAGCCTTCGCAGTGCTACTGGTTGTCTTCTACCACGTATGGTTCGGCAGGGTCTCCGGGGGAGTGGATGTGTTCCTCTTCATCTCGGCCTTCCTGCTCTCGTTGTCTTATCTCCGTAAAATCAATGAGGGTCGTCCACTGAACCTCATTAACTATTGGCTGCACGTATTCCAGCGGCTGCTGCCCGTCGCTACTATCACCATTGCGGGTACGACCATTGCTGCGTTTTTCATTCTTGCGCCCAGCCGTTGGCCTGAGATTATGGCCGACGCCAAATCTTCGCTGTTCTACTACGAGAACTGGCACCTAGCGAATAGTTCAGTGGACTACTACGCCCAAAATGCGGCCGCGAAGACCCCCTTCCAGCACTTCTGGTCGCTCTCCATCCAGGGACAAATATTCCTTCTATGGCCTCTGCTGTTCGCCTTCGTTGCTTATCTGGTGCGCCGTCACAACTGGACCCTGCTCACCACAGCTGTGCTTGTTTTCAACACCGTGTTCGTGGCCTCCTTAACCTTCTCCATCATTGAGACTAGCGCAAACCAGGGGTACGCGTACTTTGACACTCGCACCCGCCTCTGGGAGTTTGCCATCGGAACCCTGCTGGCCATGCTCACCCTCAAATGGAAGGCCCCAGAGAAAGCACGCGTCATTATGGGCTGGGTGGGCATCATCGGGCTTGCCATCTGTGGCGCCGTGCTACCGGTGCAGCGGTCTTTCCCAGGCTTTCTCGCCCTGTGGCCGGTGCTCTCGGGGGCACTTGTCATTATGGCTGGCCGCACCAATAGCAAATGGGGTATAGATAGGCTGCTGGTCTCCCAACCGTTGCAGAACCTGGGTAACATATCCTACGCCCTGTACCTGGTGCACTGGCCTATCCTCATTCTCTACAGCGCCGCTGTTGGTAAAACCGGGGTAGACTTCCTGGAGGGGACCCTGATTATTGTGGTCTCCGTGGCGTTGGCATGGCTGCTGACCCGTTTCATCGAAAAACCGCTACGATACCGTAAAGACCCGTTCGTGCCCTGGCTCATGATGAAACTACGGTTTAAAAAAGTGTTCGTGGTGAGCACCTGGGCAGATCAGGCCGCTTTCCTTGTCGCCATCTTCCTGCTCGCAGGGATCCCGCTTGCTGGCGCGCAGGCGTGGGTGAGCGCATCCAACACCAAAGCCGTAGCCAAAGCAGAACAGAGTACTGGCGATGAACACTCAGAGTACCCAGGCGCGCGCGCCATCGGTACCAACCGGGTGACATCAAACGACAACCCCATCCCTTCTACCGACCCCAAAAGCCAGTATGAGCGCCTGGACGGGGCTTGCGATGGGGTGTTTAAACCCAAGGATGAGTCGCTTTCCAAATACTGCAATATCCAAACGTACGGTGCGGATGATGCCCCGCTGACCGTTATTGTGGGCAACTCACATATTGAGCAGTCTATTGCTTCCTTCAAACCGATCGCGGAGCAGACCCACACCAACCTGCAAGCCTACCTGCTGGGAGGGTGCCTGTACCCGACCCGAGATGTGAACGCATCCGACGAATGCAGCGAATTCAACCATAAGGTGACCGAGGAACTCCTCAAACGCAAACCCCAGACGGTGGTGTTAACCGCAACTGTGGCAGATGCGAAAACCAATGAGGAACGGGTCGACCCGGCACTGGATGAGACCGTCAAAAAACTTACCGATGCCGGGATTCAGGTGATTGGTTTGCGGGATAACCCGCGTTATGACTTCAACGTGTACGAGTGCGCCCAAAAAGCCGGGTCGGATATGAGCTCCTGTGCTCGTCCCGTGAATGAGAAGCTTGCTGACGCCAACCCCTCCCGCGAGGTGCTAGACCGGTACGAAGGCGCGGTGACCATCGACCTGGCTGACCTGTACTGTCCTGAAGGAACCTGTCAGCCGATCATCGGGAATGTTTACGTGTACATGGACGATAACCACGTGACAAAAAGCTACGCTCGCACCATGGCGCACGCCATTTACGAGCGCGCATCCCGCAGCGGCTGGCTGGTGACCGGCAGACTCAAATTCTAGGGAAGAGAACTCAAATAAGTCCGCCGACTGGTTTGACAATAAACTCAAGGCGCTCGGCAAAACCTCAACAATATCACCCGCTACGGCGTTATACCTGCCCTGTCGTCAATGACCTGCACGATATGTTCGTTGCGGGAGGAGCTGCGATGGGTAAACGCCTTCGCTGGGTGAGCGTGCAGGAGGCAGGAACCCCAAAGGAGTATGTGTCGTTTATGGGATACTGGCGTGTAGGCAAAACTGAGAGCTAGGGGAGGGGAACGGTGCTTCACCTTGATGAGAATGCTCGCCTGAACGGTGAGCCGGTACGCTATGTGGCCTTGGGCGATTCGTTTACTGAGGGGGTCGGCGATATTGATGAGTCCCGCCCGAATCAGGTGCGTGGCTGGGCCGATAGGGTGGCTGATGCGATAGGGGCCCGGGATGCGCAGGCGCAGTACGCCAACTTGGCGATCCGCGGGTATTTAATGGATCAGATCATGGATGAGCAGCTGGCCCCGGCTCTTGAGCTGAAGCCGAACCTGGTGAGTATTTACGGCGGGGGTAATGACATCATACGCCCCAACGTGGATATTGATGCGTTGGTGCAGCGCATGGATGATGCGTTTGCTCTTTTGCGTGCAGAGGGTATTGAGGTGTTCACCATGACTGGTCTGGACATTTTGGGGGAAGGCCCGTTTGCCCGCACCCGTCCGCGCACGGCCTTGTATAACGAGCTGATCCGTGAGGTGGCTGAGAACAGGGGAGTGCACATTGTCGATTATTGGCGGATGCGTGATTTTGTGGATTGGCGGCTGTGGGCTCCCGATAAGCTGCATATGAACGAGTATGGGCACCAGAAGTTTGCGGCTCGGGTGCTGTCTTTATTGGGTCTTGAAGGCGCTGTGCCGGAGCCGCAGCTGCCGCCAGCGGTTGAGTTGAGCCGCCGTGAAGAGCTGGAGCAGAGCGCGCGCTGGGTGCGGGAGCACGCCCTGCCGTGGGTGGGGCGTAGGATCCGGGGAACCAGCTCTGGAGATGGGCTGCAGCCTAAGTATGCGGCGTTTCGTCCAGCGTTGTTTGAGCCTTCTGCCCATGCGCTTGGCAGCGGTGTGGGTGTGCCCGCCAGCAAACATGCGGTGAACGCGGTGTAGTTTCCGGGTCAAAGGGAACACCGCTGGTGTGGAAGGCTGCGGCCTGTGCTTTTGCGGTTTAATGTCTTAATCGGTGCTTTAAGCTATTAATCTCACACAGCGAATTTCAGCTGTGTTATTTGCTCAGGTTTTGGAGCGCGCTAACACCCACTAAAACTATCCGCTACCGGGGTGAATAGGGGCTCTGACTTGCGCCAATACGGGACAGTGATAGAATATTCTGGTGGCTCTCTGGCCTGATGCTGGGTGGTTTCCGGGGTACCCCACGGGGTGCGCACCCTAAGGTTTTAGCGAGAAATCCGCAAAATTTATGGGGATTACCGGCGTCTAGGCTTGCGAGAGTGCCTTGAGTTACCTAGAATTTAAGGCTGTTCGTAGTGGTGAAAACGCCTCTCGACACTAATTTTAAGCTTCACCGTTTTTCCCGCGGCGGGGGCTGTTGCTCGGACTCTCACCCGGGTGGCGGTCTTGGACACTCTAGCCCGGCGAATAACCCGGTGCTTCTACATTGGTGACGGGACGCTTACGAGTAACATCGACTGCGTACCCGTCATAAAAATCAACCATAAGGAGTGAAACATGGCAGCAGTCTGCCAGGTGACCGGAGCTGTTCCCGGCTTTGGACACAGCATTTCGCACTCGCATCGCCGCAATAAGCGTCGATTCGATCCGAACGTTCAGAAGAAGACCTACTGGGTTCCTTCGCTTCGCCGTAAGGTAACCCTGAACGTGTCCGCCAAGGGCATTAAGGTGATCGATGTTCGTGGCATCGACGCCGTGGTCGCAGACATCATCGCACGCGGGGAGAAGATCTAGCATTATGGCATCTAAGAAGGCTAAGGATCTGCGTCCTATTATCAAGCTCAAGTCCACTGCTGGCACCGGGTTCACCTACGTGACCCGTAAGAACCGCCGCAACAACCCCGACCGCATGGTGCTGAAGAAGTACGATCCCGTCGTACGTAAGCACGTTGATTTCCGAGAGGAGCGCTAAATAATGGCCAAGAAGTCAAAGATTGCTCGCAATGAGCAGCGCAAGGTCATTGTGGCTCGTTACAACGAGAAGCGTCTTGCCCTGAAGAAGACGCTGATCGACGAGAACGCTACTCCCGAAGAGCGTGAGGCAGCACGCGTGGCGCTGCAGAAGCTGCCGCGTAACGCTTCCCCCGTTCGCGTTCGCAACCGTGACCAGATTGACGGCCGCCCGCGCGGTACCTTCCAGAAGTTTGGTATCTCCCGTGTGCGTTTCCGCGAGATGGCTCATCGTGGCGAACTGCCCGGCATTACTAAGTCGAGCTGGTAATTTCTGGTATTTTGTACCTAGGCAAAGTTATTTCTCACCGGAAAAAGCTTTGACTTAGTCGCAAATCTAAAGTCTCAGGAAGGGGCACCCTAATGGCTAAGAACCGTACCGAACTCGTTGCAGAGGTAGCAGAGAAGTCTGGCAAGAGCCAGGCAACCGTTAATGCAGTCCTCGACGCAGTGTTCCAGGTCTTCGAGACTTCCGTCTCCAAGGGCGAGAAGATCACCATCCCCGGGTGGCTGGCAATTGAGCGCACCGACCGTGCTGCTCGTACCGGCCGTAACCCGCAGACCGGCGAAACCATCCAGATTCCCGCTGGTCACGGCGTGAAGCTGACCGCAGGCTCCAAGCTGAAGGCAGCAGTCGCCACCAAGAAGAAGGCCGCCAAGACCACCAAGAAGAAGTAATTCTTGAGACTCTAAACTGTGAAGAGCCGCCTCCCCGCCGTACCGGTGGGGAGGCGGCTCTGTTTGTGTGCGGCCGGTCCGCATACGAAGCAGGGAGCCAGCCTATACCGCAGATAAAAGGATGTGAAAGCCACAGGTGCTGGGTAGCTTTGTGCGGGGCTGCGGGATAGACGTGTGGCGAATATCGTAGGCGGTTTCGGGTGGGTCACCCGCCGAAAACAGGGTTTATAACGTGTGACACGCCGGGCGTTCATGGTTTTCTCAGGGAAAACACAGGTTTTCTTAGCTGGGGCATAGTGGACGTTGCTATGATATGGGTAATGATGGGGCGGCGCATGGTAGCTATCCGGCCAGCGGCCCCGCGCCACGCCGGTAGAAGCCTCCACCCCGCACGCTGGGGCACGCAGTTCAGGGTCCGTCTGGGCTACGAGATACGGCGTTTATTCCGTCTTTCGGGAATGCCCAGCGATTCACACGCAGGACAAGAGAAGGACTTTCCCTATGACACCCCGACAGAAAACATACTATGCGGTGGTACCCCTAGCTCTTGCGGGTGTTTTGGTGTTGGGCGCCTGCGGAAAATCCCATGAGACCCGACAGGCCTCGGACGCGGTGGCCTCAGCCCAGGCTGAGATGGCGAAACGGGCATCAGAATCAGCTTCTGCTTCCCCGTCCGCTTCAGCATCCGCCAGCTCCCACAGCGGTGGGCCTCACCGTTCTGAGGCGCCCACCGCCGCACCGGTGCATGAGAGCACAGCAGCGCATACTGCTCATGAGGCGACAAATGGGGGAAACGGGGGGAATACTGAGGCCGCCGCAGCACCAAGTGCACGTGCCGACGGTACCGCTGCGCCTGCACCTGCGGCCCAGAACGGATCCAACCCCTCCGCCGCTGCCCCGCACGGTGGTGAACAGCAGCCACAGGGCGGAGCGACACAGGGGCAAGGCTCCCAGAACGGTGGCGGTTCTTCCGTCAATATCTCGGGGGGTAACACTCAAGCAGTTGCCGCTGGCGGCGGGTGGAGCACTACCGAATCTGACGGCGATGTTGTCTCGGTAAACCCGGACGGCTCGTGGGTGAAAACCGAGCCTGATGGCGACGTGGTGACCGTGAATTCTGATGGCTCATGGACGAAACGTGAGAATGACGGGGACACCGTCACCGTCAACTCCGACGGCTCGTTTGTGATGATTGAGGACGGGGCTCCCTCACATGACCGGCCGGACGTTCCTGAGCTCCCCGCGAAGCCGAACCAGAACGCGACCACACCGAAAACACCGGTGCAGCCTCGCTAATAATGGCACACTGCAGTGTGCCGGGGCGCTGACTCACAAGGCATGAGGTACCTATTTTCCGGTACAATCATTGTGCCGCTTAGCTGGGGCGGCATACCAACCACGTGAGGAAAGAGCCCCCTGATGAAGAGTTCCGCACGAAAACTGTATGTGCTGCTTTCTTGTACCGTAGCGGGTGTCTGCTTATTGAGCGCCTGCGGCGGCACCTCGAATGAGACCCGGCAGGCTTCAGACGCGGTGGCTTCGGCGCAGGCTGAAATCTCTAAAGCGAAAGCGTCTTCGGAATCTGCCTCCAGTGCAGCGCCTAGTGCTACATTGGGTGTGTCCCCCAGCTCATCTGACCACACCCCATCTGGCCATGCCCAGCCTGTAGAGCCTGAAAAGACAGCGTCAGCAGCGCAGACACCAAGCAGCTCCCCAGCTGCTGCCAGTGCGGCCGCAGCCGGCGCGACCCCCAGCGCCAAAGCATCAACGGCATCTCCGCGACAAAACGAAACGGGCACCATCGATCTGGGGTTCGGCACGATTCAGGAAGTCACCACCATTGAGAACGATGGTGCCTGGGAAGCGCGCAGTGCCCAGGGCACCACGTTGCAAGTTGATGACGATGGTTCATGGTATGTGAACGGCACGAAGGGCATCCTCGCGGTGGACAGCGACGGTTCGTGGACGTGGACGAGCCACCCATCCGGAGGTATGGTGACCGTTGAGCGCAATGGTTCGTGGACCTGGACGGGTGGGCCGTACGGTATTGCTGAGGTGAAGGTTGATGGCTCGTATAGCGCGACCAGTGGAGGTAAGCCGCAGATTCCGGCAAAACCCGCTGCTATTGGTAAACCGTCGAACGCAAAGGCAGCGGCCCCTGCTGTTCCAGCGACCCCGAAACAGCTGAAGTAAAAACAGTGTATATGTAAAATTCAGCATATTCCCAGGTGCACGCATCACTTTACAGGTGAAATGAATGCTTGAATAACTTTATGGTTAAAGAAGCTCATTGAAACATCTACCTGAGGGATGCGACTATGAATACCACCTCCACGAACACCCGTAAAATCGCTACCTGCGCCACCATTGTGCTTGCCGGAACGCTCGTACTGAGCGCCTGCAGCGGCGGTGAAACTATTAAAGGCACGGAAGTAAGCTCCTCCAGCTCCGGGACAGCGCAGGCAGCCGAACGCATACGGGATTTAGGTTTTAACACCAAAGACGCCACAGTTGAAGATAGCGGTGCCTGGCAGACTCATAACGGTCAGGGGATGACTCTTAAGGTGCACTCATCGGGGGCCTGGGAGGTGCGCAATTCACAGAATACGAAGGTGCTGGACGTGAAATCAGACGGCTCCTGGTCGTGGGCTGATGGCCCGGATGGATCCATCACTGTTAATAAAGACCGCTCCTGGGAGCTATCCGGTGAGAACGGCAATATATCTGTCGCTGCTGACGGGTCGTACGATAGTACCGGGAAGAAAGACGATTTTAAGGGCCCCGCCAAGCCAGGTACTCCCGCAAAACCCGATAACTCGAAGGCCAAAGACCCGGCACAGCCCATCTCCCCGGTGGCTCTGGGGCGGGCTAAGGCAGTGGTGAAATAGCCGCACCTACCCTAAGAGCGGGGGCGGTGAGCCTCACCAGAGATTGACGTCTCCAACGAACGGTACAACATCATATTTGTGAACGGTATGCGCCCTCTGCTGGTGGTGCTGCGGGTATTTTAGCCTCGGCATCCTGCAGAGGGTGTGTTATGCGTCAAGAACACCTACAGTGAAACACAATCATAAAATATAAAGTCAAAGTTGAGGGTTCTATTGGGTGCACCCTAGGGGTTTCACAGCTGAGAGCCGGTTTTTTAGAGCGGCCATACAGCAGCGGTGAATAGGGTAGAACTAACGCCGTAACCCGTACAACGGGTACCTCCGAGAGAGGCGGTGATCCGCAACCGACCGAAGGGAAACAACAGTTCTGATGCGTACCTCACTGTACAAAGGTTCCGTACTCGTTGCAGCCACCCTAGCTGGCACGCTGATTCTCAGTGCATGCGGTGGTGGAGCAACAAGCTCCTCCTCAGAAGCCACCTCCTCAGCCGCAACAAGCACCCCGGCTCAAAGCTCAGCCTCGGGCGGCACCGGCGGAGCATCAAAGGCAGGTGAGACCACCCTCGCTTGGACAAAAGATGAACCCGACGGCAATAAATACGCCGTGTTCCAGGACGGAAGCTGGACCATCACTGGCCCCAAAGGTGAAAGTACAGACGTGAAGGCGGACGGTTCGTGGTCCTATACCACCGCCTCAGAAAAGGGAAAACCAATGAAGGAGGGAGCGATAGTGGATGCTGACGGCACCTTCCGGGGCATCAAAGATGGCGCAGTATCCAACGAGCCCCCGAAACTTCCAAAAGCTCCCGAAAAACCCGATAACTCGGCAGTTACCCCTGTCACTCCCGTACAACCCACAAAATCCATAACAGACAACAGCTAGCCTGCTTGTGCGGGAATCTCCCACAACATACGGGAACAGCGTCGTTCCCACCTGACACCCCCCCATCCCCGGGTGCCGCATTAACGCCGATGCGGCACCCGGTTCTCACCAACAGGACGCATCGCCCCCGGCGGGTGCAGACAGTAATAGCGGGGTAACGATGCTGGTGCGACACAGCAAACACCTTTCATATCAGCAACGAAATCCTTAAGTCAGAATATTAAGATTTAACTATCACAGCTAAAGCACAGGTTTTCTGGGAGGAAACATAGAAAACCTTGATAAGCTGGGGATATCACCACAGGATGACAACATACAATCACATCAGGTCCAGCAGATTCTTAGCATTTGGCGACAGTTCCCCACGAGCCCGAACCAGCGCCGAGAATCAATTCCCCCCCCATACGGGACGCACACACCTGATCCTATAATGTGCTGTGGTTGCGCATCCACCCGGTGGTAGCCAACCGACCACCCTTGAAGGGACAAGACAATGAACGCATCTGTCAAGAAGACTTCCGCATTCCTGACCATTGCGGTCGCCGGTGCGCTCGCGCTGAGCGCTTGCGGTGGTTCTAATAACGCATCATCTTCCAATAGTTCTTCGAGCTCCAGCTCCTCAAGCGCTTCATCAGCAGCCAGCTCTTCTGCGGCTGCGACTCAGGGCGGTACCGCATCTGGTGCGGCAACTGGCGGCGCATCTGCTAGTGCTTCTGGTGGTGCCTCCGGTGCCGCAAGTAGCGGCGCGGCTGGTGCAGCTTCGGGTGCAGCATCCAGTGGGGCAAACGGCAACGTGACCATGGGTGAAGGCGGCGCTTGGACCCTCACAGAGGCTGACGGCGACACGATCACAGTCGCAGCAGATGGCTCATGGACCAAGACCGAACCTGACGGTGACACCGTATCAGTGCAGTCTGACGGCTCGTGGACTAAAACCGAACACGACGGCGACAGCGTGACGGTAAAACCTGACGGCTCGTACAATCAGGTTGAGCACGACGGTAAAGCAGATAAGCCAGACACCCCGGACGTGCCCGCAAAACCGAATGCTGAGGCCGCCAACCCTGTCAGCCCCGTCCAGCCCACTAAGAAACTAGGTTAGGGGCTCCGGCTCGTTCAACGGTTCAAAAAATACGAACCTTACTGAGACTGGGTGCTGTATCCGCTGCGGGTACGGCACCCAGTTGCTGTACATATGGAGGCTCCCCACACATTATGGGGTGCTTTTCACAGTTAAAACATAGCTTTTCATAGCAGGGGCATAGAAAACGACAGTAAAATTAAAAGGTCTCAACTGATGCGGAAAACCCCGCCTACACAGGCCAAATGGAGGCACACAGGCGACTGATGGTGCCCCGAATCGTTGGGGCATAGCATAACTGCATACTAACAATCACATAAGAAAGAACTTCCGATGAATATCACCTCCAAAAAAGCCCCTGTTTTTGTGTCTCTTGCTGTGGCTGGCATGCTCGCGTTGAGTGGGTGTGTCTCAGTGAACTCTTCAGGATCGTCGTCTGATTCTTCTTCCTCTTCATCGGCTTCATCGTCGGCTAGTTCTTCGGCTTCGGCTTCTTCATCTGCGTCGGCCTCTGCTGGTGCTAATGTGTCGGTTGGTCCTGACGGGAATGTGAAGATTTCCGGTAATGACGGCAACGGTAACTCGGCGGATGTGAATGTTGGTAAGGGCGGGGACGTGAACGTGTCTGCCTCGGCGTCCTCAGGGGAAACCGCATCAGCTGACGACAAAGCTGGCTCTGCAGCTTCTTCTGATTCGGCAGAAGGCAAACTGACGATGAACGACAGCGGCGCATGGGTGCTAGTGAAGCCTGACGGCACCCAGATTACGGTTAATGCGGGTGGGGCGTGGGCGCTGCAGAAGCCCGACGGCACTCACATTACGGTTAACGCTAGTGGCGCGTGGTCCATGACCGATGCTGACGGTAACACCACAACTGTTAACGTGAATGGGGCATTCCACTCTGATAATGGAACTCCCACCGTCCCGCAGGTGCCTGCTAAACCGAACGATAAAGCGGCCACCCCGACAACTCCTGTTCAGCCCAAACAATAGGCTTAAGGATCTCACCCACGCTAATAAGGTACTGAAACCTGAAGGCGTGGGTGAGCTTCTTAACGGTGTCTTCTAGCGGTTGTGTACACAGCCGCAGAATACACAATGGAATAGAGGAAACACTGTTCTTCGTCTACAACAGCTTCTGTTTGTGTATCTCTAAGCGCCAATAGAAAAGCTGGGGGAGTCTCTGCCGCTGCCGATAGCGACTCTTCCAAGGCAAAGCTGGATATCTTCTATGGCGGGTCACGTGGACCATGAAAGACTTCAGCGGCAAAGTTACCGCAGTTGAGTATGACGGCACCCCTTCACCAAAGGGCGGTACAGTAGTTGCTCCCCAGGTACCTGCTAAGCCGAACACTGACGTCAAAGACCCACGAACCCCCATCTCTCCAAGCAAGTAACCTGCTGCTAACTGCACATGAATAGAAAGCCCCATCGGTTACCGCGTGGAGGCGGCACCGACCACTCTGAATAATAATCGGAGAATGATTGAGGTAAGTGTAATGTTTCATCTTCAGGATGCCTGACTGGTGACTGGGAAGAGGTATGGCAATGTTGAGATTTCGTAAAAATACAGCGACGTAAGCAGTCTGTATTTTCTCGTCGTGAGAGTGTCAGGATAGTGCTTCTAGAAAGTGTAATGTGTCGCCACGTTGTCAGCGGTTCTTTTTCAGGTAGACTAAATATCAGTGCTTTAACGGCCTGCTAGGGGTGAAACCTGTTCCGCACCAGTGAAAGTAGCCGCCTAGTGACATACCTTGCCTTCATGCTGGCTCAATATATGTTGGGATAGGCGTCTGGGGTGGGGACACACACCGATATACACTACCGAAAGGTCCCTCGATGAAATACAAAAAAGCACCGGCCCTACTTTCTCTCGCCTTCGCTGGTGTGCTCGCACTGAGCGCCTGCGGTGGAGGGTCTGCCTCCAACAACTCGAGCAGCAGCGCAAGCTCCTCCGCATCTTCAAGCGCGAGCTCCAGTGCTTCCGCATCATCCTCCGCGTCAAGCAGTGCCAGCTCGAACAGCAGTGCAAGCTCCTCTGGGGCAGCTGATTCCAGCGCGTCTGCAGACAGTGACAGCACCGAATCAACCGCCGAGAGCTCCAGTGGTTCAGATTCCAGCAGCGGTGCAGCTGACTCTTCAGCTTCAGCAGAGAGTGGCTCAGGCTCGGGTTCTGAAGATAAGGGCCTGGAAGATGCAAAAGTGAGCCCTGACGGATCTTGGACTGCGACTGAAAGTAACTATAACTATAAAATAGCTGTTGCTGCAGACGGTTCCTGGGTTATGCAAAAAGAGGGCCAAGGAACTGTTAACGTTGCTGCTGATGGTTCATGGGTTGCTAAGCATAGCAACGGTAACATTCTTACTGTGAAGGCCGATGGAACTTGGGTATTTACTGATGCTGCAGGTAATACCGGAACCTCAGAAGATGGTAAAGCTAATATTCGGATTCCTAAGGCTCCAGATATAAGCTCTGAGAAGCCGTCAAAAGACGCTACTACTCCAAAGAAACCTGTGCAGCCCAAGAAAGTTAACAGCTAATTCTTAGGGGAGTATTCTTCACCTAGCGCCCGTGCACAGGGCGATCTAGAGTCCCGGGCCGGTGCAGTTTCACACCGGCCCGGGGCTACCTTTATCCACCACAAGCTATAAGGGGTGCGTGACTGATATGCGGAAAGGTTTGCCAATGACAGCTGCTCAAAACGTACCGGTTCTTCTTGTTACGGTTCTCACCGGTGTGCTGGCCCTCGCTCTAACCGGGTGCACCACCAGCGGTGCGGGCGCACCCACCGGTACTGCCTCATCCATAGCAGCTGACACCGAGCCCGCCGAAAACCCCGGTGGCGTGCACGCCCTGACCTTCAATACCAACACCGCAGTCGTGCAAACAGACGGTTCTTGGTTTGTCACCAACCCTGACGGAACTCAGCTGCACGTAAACCCCGACGGGTCATGGGCCGCAACCGGTAGTGATATAGGCACCATCACCGTAAACGCTGACGGCTCCTGGCGGTGGACCGGATCCCCCGAAGGCGGAGTTATTGACGTCAGTCGTGACAGATCATGGACCTGGATCGGCGGTATTAATAAAGGCAGTATGCGTGTTAAAACCGACGGAACCTACGACAACCCCGGAGGCGGTGGCACCCCCGTGCTCCCCGCAAAACCAGGTACACCCACGCCCGCCAGCGCACCCGGGGCGGCAACACCCAAAACCCCTATTAACCCAGCCATACCTGTAGAAAAATAGCGGCACCGCCCCTTCTGTAAAACAACAGGCTGCTATCGTTACCTCTTTCCCCGGTGAACCTCAGAATTCGCAATGTGCAATGCGGCGGAAACTAAATGTACTCATGCGCCCCGGGATGAGCGCCATGCGTGAGGAAAACAGCCGCGCATTCTCAAAAATAAGCTGTAATTTTCCGGCGTTTACTGAGGTCACCCTGCTAAGCTAATAGCACCACACCGATATATGAGCCCCGTTGCATGAAAAGGACAAGATGAATACCGTCTTCAAAAATTCAAAAATATCTGTACTGACTGCTCTTAGCATCGCGGGGCTGCTCACTCTTAGCGCCTGCGGCACCACCAACACCATCTCCGAAGACAGCGCATCCGCAACCCCCAGTGAAACCAGCAGCGCAAATACCACACCGAAGCCCACCGCCAGCGGCAGCAAAGGAACCGCAGCAGGCAAAACCACCGGCAGTGCAGGTGCAGAAACAAACCCGGGCACGGCAGGGTCCTCTACCCAGGCGAACCCCCACGAAAAACCTAAGACCGGCACCAGTCCCAGTGCCGCCGAAACCAGTGCAGACGGCGGCGCTCAGACGGCTGGCAGCGGGCAGAAACCCGCAACCTCCGCAAGCAGCCCAGCTTGGAAGAACACCGAAAACGGTGGGGCAACCGTCACTGTGGGTACCGCAGGGTCTTGGACCCGCACCAACCCCAATGGTGACACCACCACGGTTAAAGCAGACGGCTCATGGGAAACCCGTTACGCCAACGGTGACACTGCAGAAGTGAGCGTAGACGGGGAATACACCGTTGTTAAAAACGGGTCTCCCACCACTGAAAAACCCGCAACACCGCAGGTTCCTGCTGTGCCCAGCGGGCAGAATGTCACCCCAAAAGCGCCAGCAGAACCCACACAGACCTCCAAATAGTTCCCCCCCGTTGAGCGGATAACAGCTGCTCCCCGAATGTTGGCCTTAAAAACAATCAGGGGAGCGGCGTGTACCCTGTGGCGGCCCCGATCCTAATAGCAGACAGAGATTTATCTGCGGCAGGGGACGCCACAGTATCCCCACTGCGGCAGTATCCCGCTACAGCTGAGGCGGGAGCCGCCTCGCCAAACCCCACTGCTTTGGTGCTCTCGCTGTTCACAGGCGGGTATCACAGTATAAACACAGGTCAAACATAGCCACCCCTTATATAGTGGAACCTATCACTACCGCAAGCCTGCAATAATGCGGGTGCACGAACTGCGGCAGTACACCCCAAACCGTATACCAACCACCACAGAGGAAAACCCTCATGACCACCTCCACTAGAACCCCCTCCACGCTGCTGAGCTGACGGTCACGCCTTCACATAATCCCTTCGGGAAAGAAGCCGCCTACACCACCGTATGCGGCAGGCGAACAACTGACCCGATAAGGCCGCCAGCTCATAAACCTGTGCGGAAAGAGCAGCGGCGCGTCAGTGCGGAAATAAGGCGCGCCGTACGGCTCAACCACCTCGGCACAGGAAGCTGCCGTTCAGGGGCCACAAGTAACGCTCCGCGCCCCGGCCGGTAGCCCAATAGGCGCCGCATCCAACGGAGGGTGCGGCGCCCTACGGTATTACCGGTAGAATGGGTGCTGTACACGAAAACCGCACACACGGTGTACCAGCAGCGAGGAGGCATATATGCGCGACGCAGCTAACGCTTACGCTCGGCGCGCCTTCACCCCTTGCAACACCCCCTGCGCATGCACTGAAACGGATGCGCACACGCTGTGCATCCCCACCCGCACCGCCCTAATGGGGCGTGCCTGGGCTATCTCAGGTACCGCCGTGCTCCTCGGCGCAGCCGGACACACCCTTGCCGGGGCGAGTGCACCGCACCTTATGCTCCTCATCCTGTGCACCGCGCTTGGGGCGCTCATGAGCCTGGGGCTGCTGCTGATTATGAGCCGGATGCGCAACCGCATCCCCCAAGCCCTCACCGCAGGAACCGCCCTAGGTGCCGTTGCCGTACAAGCACTACTGCACACGCTCTTTAACCTCTCCCACGCGCCCTCCCTAGCGGGGGAGCACATCGCAGCAGCCCACGCTGGCACCGCCGCGCACGGGGCACATACCCATACACTGCACAACCATGTTTTACCAGGAAACACGCCCTATGACTATGCCCCACCGGGCGGCGGGGTAGACGGCACCCACACCCTCACCCACGCCGCGGCCGAACACGCACATATGCCCATGTTCGGGGTGCACCTAGCAGCAGCTATCGCCAGCCTGGGGGCGCTCTACAGCGCCGAACGCACCCTCGCTCGCTTAATACGCCTGCTCGCCATGAAAGTGCGTGCCCTGGGGGCGGCGCTCTTCACCCCGCCAGCCGTGCTGCCGCTGCTGGGGCGGCGCATCCTACTGTATATTCCGAACGCACCCGCCACCGGGCGGGTTGCCACCCTCAAATACTGCCGTATTGAGCGCGGCCCGCCCGCCTTCGTCTGAGAAAGCCAGCGTGCCAGATGGTGCACGCACCCGCACCCGGGTTACCGCAACCCGTGACTCAGACAAGGAAACACTATGCGCACTATTTTGCGTACCCTACTTGCCGCGCTCACGGCAACGCTGCTGACGCTCACCGCCGCGCCCGCTTATGCGCACGACGAGCTCGTCAGCAGCACCCCCGCCGCCGATGCGACCCTCAGCAAGGCGCCCACCGAAATCACGCTCACCTACAGCGCTAACCTCATGAACGTTGAGGGTGGCAACCGGGTGCGCGTGACCGACTCGGCTGGCAACTCCCTTGTTGAAGGGAAAGGCGACGCTAAAGTCAGCGGCAACACCGTCACCCAGACCCTCAACCTCAAAGACCCCGCAGCGGATGAAACGTACACCGTCACCTGGCGCGTGGTCTCATCCGACGGGCACCCCATTCAGGGTACCTACAGGTTTACTGTGGGGGCCGGTAAAACCGCCGCGGCACCTGTAAGCAGCGCCTCCGCCGAACAGAGCAGTGAGGCGCAGAACGGGTCGGACACGGAACATAAAGAAGGACTCGCCCCCTGGCTATGGGGCGGCGGCGGGCTGCTGATCCTGCTGGTCGGGGCGATTGCGGTGATGCTCATCCGCAAACGCAACGACGGGCCGGGAACCAGTGAGTAGCCGCACTACCTCAGTAAGCGCAATAGCTGGGGTCGTCCCCTGACCTCAGCTGAGCACAGCACACACCGGGCAGTACCGCCCAGAAAGAGAAAACCAACCATGTTCAAGAATCATCAGAAGCTCGTAACCTTTACCTGCACCGCCGCAGCCGGGATGCTGCTGCTCTCCGCCTGCGGGGGCTCCACCAGCACCGGCGCATCTGGTTCCGCATCAGCCTCCTCCTCGGCAAGCTCATCGGCCTCAGCAGGGGCCAGTGCGGCAGGCGGGCAGGGGGCCAGCGCCTCGTCAGGCACCCTAAAAATTGAGGGGGCCTGGGTGAAAGCCAGCAAGGGCGGCATGACCGGCGTGTTCGGCAAAATCACCAATAGCGGGGACAAGCCGGTGAAGATCACCAGCGCCTCCTCGACCGCCACCGACACCGTGCAGCTGCACACCACCACCAAAGGCTCAGATGGCGGCACCAAGATGGAGCAGGTGCACGAGTTCACCATTGAGCCCGGTGCCACCCTGGAACTCAAGCCCGGTGGTGACCACATTATGCTCATGGATATGGGCTGCTCGCTCGCCGCAGGCGGGGCGACCACTGTGACGGTCAAGACCGAAGACGGCGCTTCCCTTGAATTTAAGCCGGTGGCCCGCGACTACCAGGGCGCGAAGGAAGAGTACAAGGGTGAAGGTTCAGCGTCAGCCACCGCCGATGCCTCGGCAAGCGGGCATGACCACTCGCATGAGGGACATGACCATGAACACGGCGGGCACGACCACTCACACAGCCACGATGGCGGGCACGACCACTCGCATGAGGGACATGACCATGAACACGGCGGGTCCTCAGCCTCCGGGTCGGCCTCAGCCGATGAGCACGCTGACCATGACCACGGCGAAGGATCCCACGAGCATTCGCACGGTGCGGCAGGGGCCTCCGAATCGCCGCTGCCCGAGTGCAAGTAGCCGCAGCACCGCGCTAATACCGTAAATCGCTCTATGGGAGGCGGGTAAACCGATGGCGCCAGGTCATCACACGGTGCCTTGCGGTGCAGGACTTTTGAGCCCTGCACCACAAGGCACCGGCCCCGCCGCGAAACCCAGAAAAAACAACGGCAAACCACTCAGAACCGAAAAACTGTTTGGTAAAATAAATGGACTTAAGCCGCACCGGATCGGGCGGTAACCGGCCCTATCGTACCTACTGTAGGAAAGCCCGTAACCGGTGCAGCAGGATGCTACCGCCGTAGCATCCAGAATGCGCACACCACCTTACAACCACCACGAGTAGCGCAGGATAAAACATGCCACCCGAAAACCCACATAAAACCACAGATACTGCGGGGCAAACGCCCCTAGGCGCGATGCGCCGCCGCACCGTCATTACCGGCGCCGCCGGGGTAGGGGTCGGCGCTGTTGCCGGGGCCAGCGCCCACGCGCTGCTGTCACCGCCCCGCTCGGACATGTCGGTCCCCGGGCGGAAGCCCGCCGACATTGCCCTCACCGACGCCACGGCAGGATTCTACGGTGAACATCAGCAGGGGATCGCCACAGAATCCCAAGCGCACGCCCGGTTCATCGCCATTGACCTGAACGAAAACCTCCACGCCGAGGCAATCCAGCGGCTCCTGCGTATCCTCACCAACGATGCTGCGGCATTGACGAGAGGAACCGCCCCGCTCACCGACCAAGAACCTGAACTTGCCCAGGTCAGCGCGAACCTGACCGTCACTATTGGGTTCGGCTCCCGCATCTTCGATATCGCCGCACCCGAGAAAAAACCCGGCTGGCTCGCGCCCCTGCCGGCGTTCCCCGCCATCGACAAGCTTCAGGACGCCTACACCGGCGGCGACCTGCTGCTGCAGCTATGCTGTGACGACCTCACGGTACTCTCCCACGCCCAGCGGATGCTCACCAAAGACACCCGCTCCTTCGGGCGTATTAGGTGGGTGCAGAACGGGTTCCTGCGTGCTTTCGGGTCGGGCACCGGCACGCCGCGTAACCTGTTCGGGCAGGTAGACGGCACCGTGAACCCCACCGCCGACCCCGCCGCAAACCCAGGACGCGGCGGCGCCAGCCTCGACGACATCGTGTGGGGCAAAGGCAGCGCCAGCGCTGGTTACCCGCAGGCGTGGGAACCCGGCGGCACCTCCGTGGTGATTCGGCGCATCCACATGAACCTGGACACCTGGGATGAGGTAGACACCCCCGCCCGTGAGGACGCGATCGGCCGTAAACTTTCCAACGGGGCACCGCTGACCGGGACAAAAGAATTCGACGACCCCGACTTCGCCAAAACCAACAACCTGGGGTTTGAAATGATCGCCCCCTACGCGCATATTCGCCGGGCCCGCGGGGAAGAACTCGATAAAAAACCGTGGGAGCGCATCCTGCGCCGCGCCTATAACTACGACGAACCCGTGGCGAACGCGGGCGGGCTGTCCCGGCACGGGGAGGTCTCCGGCGGTATCTCCAACGCGGGCCTGATTTTCGTGGCGTACCAGACCGACCCGGTGCAACAATTTGTGCCCATTCAGAAACGGCTCGAAAAACTCGATATGCTCAACACATGGACGATTCCTATCGGGTCGGCGGTTTTCGCTATCCCCGCGGGGGTACGTGAGGAAGGCGGGTATATCGGCGAAAGCCTCTTCACCTAGCCGCCCAGAATGTACGCGCATACCTAACACGCACCATCGCACACACCACAGATAAAAAGAACTATGGCTACTATGTCTTCACAACCGCAGAAAACCGAGGCAAGCCCCAAGAGCGCCGCTGTGCGCCCCGGGCTGAGTGCACCCTGGATTGCCGCCTACGCGGGCGTGGGGCTGCTGGTGCTGATTATTTCACTGCGCGTTACCGCCGCCAACGCCGCAACGGACTTAGCGGATGCTGGTGCGCTCGTGCGTTGGGGGCTGCCCATCACCGAGGTTGTGCATAACTTTGCAATGGCGACGACTATGGGCGCGCTAATCTTCGCGATGGGCATTATTCCCCGCTACGCCGCCGATGCCGCCGGAACACGCCACGGCACACGCTCCGCACACAATACCGCTGAGAAAGAGTACAAGCCGTTCGCCGATGTGCTGAACCTTGCCGCCGCCTCCGCCGTGCTGTGGACTCTAGCGGCGCTGGCTGTGCTGATTCTTTCCTATGCCGATATTTCGGGGCGGCCCATTGGCTCCGGTGCCGAGTACGCCAGTGAGCTGATCAGCTACGTCACCACGTTAGATGCGGGCAAAGAAAAAGGTATGACCGTCGTGGTTGCCGCTGTGGTCGCCACCGCCTGTTTCGGGGTGCGCTCACTCATGGGGCTGTTTTTCATCTTCATGATCTCGCTCGTCGGTATCGCGGATATGGCGCTTTCGGGGCACTCCTCGGGCGGGCAGGACCATATGGGCGCCGTTAACTCCCTGGGGCTGCATCTGCTGGGGGTGAGTATCTGGTGCGGCGGGCTGATCGCGCTGGTGTTTATCTCGCACAGTATTTCGGGTAAGGATGCGGGCACCGGTACTGTCGTTGAGGAGCGCCGCGGCGAACACACTGCGGCATCTCGTCGCGTGCCGATGGCCCATGCGGTACTGCGCCGCTACTCTCTGCTTGCCCTCATCGGGTTCATTCTTGTGCTGCTCTCGGGCATTACGAACGCGGGGGTGCGCATGTCGTCGTGGCGGGACTTAGGCACCGACTACGGCAAGATTGTGCTCCTAAAACTAGGGCTGACCCTGATTCTGGGAACTATTGGCGCGGCGCACCGCCTCAGGCTCATTCCCGCGCTCGCCGCCGGTAAGATGAGCGGCACACGCGCCCTGTGGAGCGCCATAGCTGCTGAGCTTGTGATTATGGGGGCGGCCTCCGGGCTGGGGGCTTCGCTCTCACGCACGCCGCCGCCGGTTCCGGAAACTCTCGCGCCGGATGCCACGCCGGTGCGCATTATCACCTGGTACGATATGCCGCCCGAACCGCATTTTCAGCGTTGGTTCACCGAGTGGCGTTGGGACTGGTTCTGGGTTGCTGCGCTGGGGTATCTGGCGATTGTATACCTGTGGGCGTTCGTGAAAGTACGCCGTTCGGGTGACTCTTGGCCCGTGATGCGCACCGTCTCCTGGATGCTAGGGCTGCTGGTGCTGAACTACATCACCTCCGGCCCGCCCGCCGTGTATTCGCGCGTGCTGTTTTCGGTGCACATGTTTGAGCATATGGTGCTCACGATGGTCGTACCGATTCTGCTGGTATTAGGTGCCCCTGTGACGCTGCTGCTTAAGGCGCTGGAGCCGCGCCAGGACGGCACGCGAGGTCCGCGCGAGTGGATTGTGCGCATTGTGCATTCGGGGTGGTCGAAAGTTGTTACGCACCCCATTTTTGCCGCCGTCAATTTTGCTGGCTCAATCGTTGTTGTGTATTTCACCCCGCTTTTCGGGGTGATGCTGCGGTACCATATCGGGCACGAATTCATGATGATTCACTTTACGCTCACGGGCTATATCTTCATGCTGGTGCTTATTGGCATTGACCCGATTCCGCACCGCCCCCAGTACCCGATGCGCCTGATTATGCTGATCGCAACCCTGGGGTACCACGCCTTCGTGGGTATTTCGATCATGAACTCGAAGGCCCTGCTGGCCGCCTCCTGGTTCGGTAACTTGGGGCGCACCTGGGGCCTGTCGGCGCTGGATGACCAGAAGATGGGCGGCGCGCTCATGTGGGGTATCGGCGAAATCCCGACCATGATCGTGGCGGTTGCGGTGGGCTTCCAGTGGGCAAAGGCCGACAAAAAACTCGCTGCACGCATTGACCGGCAGGCCGAGCGTGACGGGGACGCCGAACTGAATGCCTACAACGAAATGTTTGAGCGTCTGCACGAGGAGGACACGCGCCGCGGCCTATAACCGTGTGCCAGAGATGATGCCCCCTTTGCGGGTTTTTCGTCCCGTGAGCGTGACGTGTTGGCGGCGGTTTCTCCCGGGTGTTCTTCTCATTATGTGGATGTCTGCCCTGACCGTCGCGCCAACAAAAGCCTGCGGAATATAATAAACCCCATGACTAACAACGCAGCATCAGCCCCCACCTTCGAAGAATGGACCGGGGAAGCATCCCCGCAGGCCGTATCTATTCTCTCCGGTAAAGGCGGCCTTATTGTATCCCCCACAAAGGTCGGTTACATTCTCATGGCAACCGACGGCGAAGGACTAGAACGTAAGTTTGACGCGAAACAGCGCAAGCGCCAGAAGCCTGGCGTTGTGCTGTGCGGTTCCATGGAGCAGCTTGAGGCTCTCGCCCAGCTAACCCCGGAAATCCGCGACTTCTACCAGAAGCACTGGGACGAGGACATCCTGCTGGGGTGCATCCTGCCGTGGCGTGAGGACGCCGAGAAGTACCTGCCGGATGAGACCACCAAGGAACTGGCCCGAGACACCCGCGCGACCAGCTGCTTCGTGATCCGCTTCGGTGTGCCCGGTGAGCAGATCGTGCGTAAGCTGTGGGAAGGCGGGCGCCTGACCTTCGCAAGTTCAGCAAACCCCTCCGGTATTGGCAATAAGGGCCGTGCCAGCGGCATTGGTGAGCGCATTGAAAGCAGCGTGGATTTGATTATCCGCTCCGACGAGTACGTGAAGTCCATCCAGCCCGATAAGTCTGAGGAGACCCGCCACGAGCAGGGCGTGATGGTGTCCATGGTTGATGATGAAGGCAAGATTGTCCCCGAACAACACGGCGAGCGTGGGGTAACCCCCGCACCGGTGCTGATCCGTAAGGGCCTGGATTATGAGGCGATTATGCGTCACCTCTCCGACTCGTTCCCCAGCTGGGACTACCGCCACGGCATGTACTACTAGGATGGCGTATCCGGCGGGGAAACCGCCGAACCTGTGCCGTTAGCCTCCGTGCGTGAGCACACAGTGTGCAGGGTCTAGAAACCAGATAGTCTCCCGCCCCAACCGGCCTGTAGCTGGTTGGGGCGGGAGCTTTTATGTGGGGGTATCGTCGGAGTGTTCTGCCGGTGAGTCATCGGGGAGGGCGGAGGCATCCGGGGGCTGCTGCGGCGCGAGTGATTGCGCGATACCGTCAAGGATGATGGTGATCTTGCAGATGAGCCAGTCATACGGGTCACGCGTAAAAACATCCAGTATTGCCTGTTGGGCCTGCTCCCGGTAGGGGTCAGTATCCTGGTCCTGATCCTGCTGGTGCGGTGCGGGCTGGTCTTGCCCCACCTGCTCCAGGATGTTCTCCCGCCCCGGGCCGCCATCGGGGACGAGGGCATCAATATGCTCGACTCCGCGCCTGTTGTCGATCACCATATCGAACAGGGTGTCGCAGGCAATAACAGCGTTTTCGGGGGTGAACCCGCGGCGAATCAGGGCGGCACATAGCTCTTCCAGGAAGTACATGGCCACGGCGGGAACCACCCCGCGTGCGGCTTCGGTGGCGGAGCCGGGGTATTTCTCAAAACTGCGCCACAGGTGCACCGCCTGGGAATGGAGGATGTCCCGCCAGTGCCCTTCAAGCGGGGGCATTTCAACTTGGGAGAACGCATAGTTCAGGCCCATTCGTACAAGCTCGTCGCGGTCGGGGGCGTACCGGTAGAGGGTGCTTTCACCCACCCCCAGTTTTTCGCGTACCGCCGCGAAGGTGAGGTTTGGGAAACCAACGTCAATGACTGCCTGCGCTATCTGGTCATGGGTGATGCGGGGCGGGCGTCCGCGTCGTGATTGGGTCTGGTCCATGGTGAAGTCCTTGTGTGCGCTGTGTGGTTGTTTGTTTTTCACCGTCTACTTCCGATACTACGCTACTGGGCAGAGTTTTATCAGTCATCGGTGTGTTCTGGCTTGTGGAATACCTTTGCGGGGTTTCCCGTGCGGAGAACATGCTGTGCGGGGATGTGGGCTCCCAGTGTGGGTTTGCGCCTGCGGAATACCGCATCACCACACAGATTTTAATAAGTACAGCCTACCCTAATAATTGACTTTACGTTAGCTTAAGCTTACTTTTAAGGGTGTGTGGTCTAACCGCATATGAGAGGTGGCCCACCCCCGCCCCTCGCCAACACGAAGGTACAGCAATGACGCGGTGACACCGCAGAAAGAAGGCGCATCAATGGTACAGCGTCAGTTTCCCAAACCGAGCGAACTCATGGAATTCATGCAGTTCAAAAAGCCTAGCCTGGACTTCACCGGAAACCGCCTGGAAAAAGCGCTGACCATCTACGACCTGCGCAAAATCGCTAAGCGCCGCACCCCCGCCGCTGCCTTCGACTACACCGACGGAGCCGCCGAAGGCGAATTCTCCATGAACCGTGCCCGCCAGGCATTCGAAGACATCGAGTTTCACCCCGGCGTGCTCACTGATGTTTCGACCGTAGACACCACCACCGAGGTACTGGGCGGCACCTCCGCCATGCCGTTCGGTATCGCCCCTACTGGCTTCACCCGCCTGATGCAGACCGAAGGCGAGATCGCGGGGTCTGGCGCCGCCGGCGCGGCAGGCATACCGTTCTGCCTCTCAACACTGGGCACCACCAGCATTGAGGATGTGCGCAAGGTAAACCCCGACGGGCGCCTCTGGTTCCAGCTGTACGTGATGCGTGAGCGTGAAATCTCCTACGGGCTGGTTGAACGCGCCGCCAAAGCCGGGTTCGACACGCTCTTCTTTACCGTGGACACCCCGGTGGCCGGTGCACGCCTGCGCGATAAGCGCAACGGTTTCTCCATCCCGCCGCAGCTGTCGCTCAAAACCGTAGCGAACGCTATCCCGCGCCCCTGGTGGTGGTACGACTTCCTGACCACCCCCAAACTGGAATTCGCCTCGCTCTCCTCAACCGGCGGTACCGTGGGCGAGCTGCTGAACGCGGCGATGGACCCCTCCATTAACTATGAGGACCTGAAAGAAATCCGCAGCATCTGGCCCGGCAAGATCGTCATTAAGGGCGTGCAGAATGTTGAGGACTCCAAGAAACTTGCCGATCTGGGCGTAGACGGCATTCTGCTGTCGAACCACGGCGGACGCCAGCTGGACCGCGCACCCGTACCGTTCCACCTGCTCCCGGAGGTAGTGCGTGAAGTCGGTATGGACACCGAGGTGATGGTTGATACCGGGATTATGAACGGCGCCGACGTGGTGGCCTGCCTGGCACTGGGCGCAAAATTCACCCTGATCGGTCGCGCCTACCTGTACGGGCTGATGGCAGGTGGCCGCCGCGGCGTGGACCGCACCATCGAAATTCTCTCCGAAGAGGTGCGCCGCACCATGAAGCTGCTGCAGGTGCAGAACGTGGCCGAGCTGGAACCCAAACACGTAACCCAGCTGCGCCGCCTGCAGCCGATCCCGAAGCACTAAAATCTGCCCGCACCATGTAATAGCCCGCCCGCCGGATATCCCGACGGGCGGGCGCACTTATTTATAAAGTACGGGCGGAAAGAAAAACTATCTGCCGGACAAAACTATTGGCGTGCGAATGAGGAACAACCCCGCAGGCCGCCATAACAACAGGGGAGCAGGAGACTCTATGACAGAATATGACGGCGTATTGCGGGGCGAGTTCATAAACTTTTACCGCCCGGTGAACACGCCCGCACCGCTGGCATAATAGGGTGAAACGAGCGCACCCTGCTGCTAAGCGGGGTCTGGGTGCGAAACCATAGGGGAGAGAATAGTGAGCGAAACCAGCAACCAGCATTCCGGGCAAGATCATACCGGGCAGAAAACCGTGCGCGTGCGCGCCAGCGAACTCATCGGACGATCCTGGCTCAACACCGGCGAGAAGAACCTAGACCTGCAGGCTCTTCGCGGCAAAATCGTGATCCTCGACTTCTGGACCCTGTGCTGCATAAACTGCCTGCACGTGCTCGACGAGCTGCGCCCCCTCGAAGAAGAATTCTCGGATGTGCTCGTCACCGTGGGCG
>ERZ773008.594-NODE-594-length-26740-cov-20.132846_pt1 | contig 26740 bp, 28 predicted proteins | sample MGYA00580664_ERZ773008 | MGnify/ENA primary metagenome ERZ773008 (study PRJEB29015, sample SAMEA2738016) | human oral metagenome | biome: human oral; feature: human-associated habitat; material: dental | place: China | collected 2048 ... | reverse complement strand
ATTAGAAAGTTTAGGAAGACCAGCAAATGATTATGTAAAAAATAAGTTAGGAGATGATAATAACAGTAATATATCATTAACAACAGATGGAATAGATTTAACTAATGCTGATGTTGGAAAAAAAGTTGGAGATGTTATACAATTAATAGTTTATGTTGGTACTGGTGGTGTTGAAAAAGTTTTAAGAATAGATCCTAATGGTCAATTAATAGATGTACCAGATTTATTTGGAAAAACTGGAGAGTTTACATTAGGAGCTTTGAAAGCAGGTGGGGAAGATTTATCATTAAATACATATAAAATTCCTAAAAGGTTTCAATATAATACTTTACCATATAAGTATGGAGAACTTTTTGGACATTCAACAATGTCAGCATTAGGAATTCTTGGATTTTTTATAGGTTCTGGAATGGAAGGAGGAGGTCTTTTAGTTGCTCCAGAAACTGGAGGGAGTTCACTTGCAGTAGCATCATTAGGAGGAGTAGTAGAAGGTTATTCAGCTGGAGTAACAACAACATCAGCTATTAACTTTGGCAAAGTAGTTTATGAGATAAAAGCTATGAAAAATGGTGAAAGTTCATCTGAAAGCAGTTCAACAGAAGTATCTGATGAAAAAAATTCGGATAACTTACAAAAAGAAGAAACAATAAAAGATGATGAAACTTCAAAAAATAGGAATCTTGAGGATGCAGCAAGCAAAGTACAAGAATTAAGTGATCAAATAAAAATTGAATTGAAAAAAAATAAAAATATTATAGAAGTAACTAGAGATGGGCAAAAAATGTATTATGATAAAAAATCAAAATGCTATTTTTATGTTGATAAGACACATTCATATCTTCATTATGAAGTGTTTGATAGAACTGGAAAACATATTGGTGTAATAGATGGTGAGGAGTTAAAAGAAGCATTAAAAAGTGGAAAAGAAATAAAAAATATTGTAAATAAAAAAGGTGCTAAACTAGGAAGAACAGCAAAAGTAAAATAAAGGAGATTTTATGAATGAGGTAAAATACTATAATGAAGATTTTAAAGAAATACATGATAAAAGCAAAGCATATTGGATTTTAAATACAGAAATAATAGATAAAGATATAAAAATTCATAAATTATATGAATTATCAACAGATAAAGTTGAGGAATATATGTCTTATAGAGAACATAGAATAGGAGCAGATTATTATTATAAGGGAAATGATATAATTTTTGAAAATGCACTTGTAAATGGCTATGATACTGGAATGGTAGTAAGAAAAGATTATGGGATACTTGAAATATATACAATAGGAGAAAATGGGAACTCGGAAGGAATAAGTAAATCTTATAGTTTTAATAATAAAAAAATTCAAGAAAATTTATGGTATAAAGATGAATTAATAACAGGTTATTATAATTATAAAAATGGTAATATAGCTGAGAAAACACTTGCAAATGGAGAGATAGAAGAAGTTAAACAATATTATCCAACAGGAGAGTTATATGTAGAAGGAAGTTGTAAAAAAATGTATAATGGTTATATTTATAAGTATATAAGAGAGGGAATATGGAAATTTTATATTTTAAATCAAGGATATGAGATAAGAAATTATAAGGATGGAAAACTTACAGGTTTGTATGAGATAAAAAATCTAAATGGAGAAATTGTATATAAAAAAGAAAAACTTAAAGAAAGTTGTAAAAGTTACTTTTTGAAAAGACTTGATTTTAATGGGAAATTATATAAAACTATTGTTATAAATGGTGAATTTTTTTATTATAATGAAAAAAGAGATGACTTAGATGATTTTGATGGATATAAATATTAATAATTTATTATAAAGAGGATTTAATATGAATGAAATTAAAGTAAGAAAATTTTTGGATAAAAATTTTAAAGAAACAAATGAAAAAGAAAATTTTTATTATGAAGAAATTTCTTTAATCTATAAAGTAAAAATAAATAATTTAGTAAACGAAGTAAAAATCCAAAAGATATTCTCTCTTAAAATGAAAAAAGTGGTAGAAAAAAATTGTATAGTCAATGGAAAGTTTCATGGGATAAGGGAAATTTTTGATAAGAATGGAAATATTATTTTAAGAGGTGCATATCTAAATGGAAAAAAAATAGGACTATGGCACGAATATGAAGATAATAAAATAAAAATAAGAGTTGCTTTTGATGAAGAAGAAAGATTTTCAGGTTTATATAAAGAATATTATCCAGATGGAAGTTTGAAAGAAGAATATATTTATATTAAGGGAAAATTAGTAAAAATTTTAATGAATAATAGGGAATTTTAAGTAGAGTAGGTTATGAAGATAAGTAGAATAGAGTAAAAAGATTAGGAGATGCCTACTATGAAAATGAGCTGATAGAAAGAAGTATAACAGAAAAATTAGAAACAAGATTTCTAAATGGAAAAGAAATATCAGCAAAAAATTAATGAATAATGGAGCAGATATTGAAAAGAAAAATGGAAACTAAAAAAGTTATAAAAAAAATGACACTAATAACAATATTCTCATTAATAATACTTTTTTTATTACAATTCATATATGTAGTTCCTGAAAGTCATTATTCTATTTTAGATCAGACAGGAAAAGTTGAATTAAAAGATTATCCTGAGTTAAAAGAAATTAGTTTTATGTATAGTACAGATTTGTATATAGAATTTACAGAACCAATAAATTTAGAATTAGAAAAAATTAACTTGCTTCTTAATGATAAAGTAATAGGAACAATAGAGATAAATAGAAATATAAATGATTTAAAAGATTTTGCAGAACCATATATTGATGAGAAAAGCGAAGAAAAAATTATTAGAAAAACCTATCCTTTACAAAAAGAATTTTTAAGAATTTTAGGAAGAAATGCAGAAATATATAATTCATTAGGTGATGGTATGTTTTATTTAAATATTTATATAAAAGATTTGAAGACAAATAAAATTTTCGTAATAAATAGAAATAAAATATTTATTGATTTTGAAAGTGCAGGTCCAAAAGTATTTATACCAAATATTTAATTTCATATTAAAAGAAAATAGTTAGTTTAAAATTTTAAGCTAGCTATTTTCTTAATTAAAATGTATATGTAACTTTTAATAAAAACTAAGGATAAAATTATAGATATAGGAAATGTAGTAAAAAATACTGTAAATCTAAAATGAAAAGATAAGAGAAACATTTTTGCAAATCTAAGAGCATAAAGATGGAATACAAGTTTCTATAATGTAACAGGCTCAAGAATGGAAGAATTGAGTAGGCAATTTAAAGCAGGAGAAATTAATGAAAAACAATTAAAAGAGGCAGCAAGAGATATAGTAAAAGGTTATGGAAAAGATATAGGAATAGACTATGAAGTAGTATATTTAGATGAATCTACAATGCCAAAAGATGCAAAGGGAAGTACAGGTTCAGCCTATATATTAGATGAAAAAAATAGAAAAGTATTAATACCAATAGATGTAAATAAGATAAAAGATACAGGAGATTTATTTGGAACAATAGCAGAAGAAGTATCCCATGGAAAAGATGCCTTAGAAGGAAGACAAGATAAAAAAGTAGCAGAAGATGAAACAAATAAAGAAAAAGGATTAGAAAGTTTAGGAAGACCAGCAAATGATTATGTAAAGAATAAGCTGGGAGATAACAGTAGTAATAAACAACTAACAACAGATGGAATAGACTTAACTAATGCTGATGTTGGTGAAAAAGTTGGGGATGTAAATACACAAGATGATAGGAATGGCGGTTATGCAGAAATTTTACCATCACAACAAAAAGATCCATGGTTAAATAAAATACATTTTAAATTATTAAGATTAAGAAAGAATACTGACGAATTTTCAGAAAAAGTTTTAATAACTAGTTTTTATGTTAATACAAAAATTTCATCAATGCTTTTTGATCCAGAAGATAAAACTATAAGAGAGTTTACATTAGGAGCTTTGAAAGCAGGTGGGGAAGATCTATCATTAAATACATATAAAATTCCTAAGAGGTTTCAATATAATACTTTACCATATAAATATGGAGAACTTTTTGGACATTCAACAATGTCAGCATTAGGGATTTTAGGAAATATAACAGGTTCTGGTATGGAGGGAGGAGGTACTGCTGCTGCACTACCAACTGGTGGAGCTTCACTTGGAGTAGTAGCACTTGGAGTAGGAGTACAAACTTATTCAGTTGGAGTAACAACAACATCAACTTTTAATTTAGCTAAAACAAGTTTAGAAATAAAAGCTATGAAAAGTGAAGAAGGATCATTCTCTAATTCAAATGGAAGCATAGAAGATACTAAAAACCTTGAAAAAGAATTAGAAGAATTAAAAGATAGTTGGGGAAAAGGTAGTTTCTCCGATAAAAAAGCTACTATTGAATATCATTATAAGAAGCATAAAGAAGAAGTAGGAGCAGATAGTCTTCTTCAATATTTAAGAAAAGCAAAAGCTTTTTCTAGAAATTTGAGAGGAGCTAAAAAAAGTAATGTTATGGGAGCAACAAAAGGAGTTATAAAATATGAAAAAAACAGTAAATATATAGAAATAGCCCCTAATGGAGATATAATATCTTTTGGAACAATAAAATGATATTTTTAAATAATAAAAATATAAATAAAATAGGAGATGTAGCAAATGTTAGTTTATAATTTTGAGATTTCAAATGGAGAAAAAGTTTTTATAAATAATGGAGTAATTTCATATATGTTTGATAGTTTTAAATGGATAAAGACCTTTAATAGATTAAGAATGAAGAGAAATAAAGGATTATTTTATCGTGGTAGCACATATATTGAAAAAGAAAATATAGATAAGATGAAAGAAGTAGTTTTTGCTTGGAAAGAATTATTTAATGAAGCAAGTGAAGAATTTATCTTACTAGGGTTTTTTAATAAAAAACTAGATGATTATGAAAGGTGGAAATGTAATAAAAAGCAAGTGATAGAAAGTTTAAAAAAATTAATTATTCTATGTGATAAGGCGAGAAAAAATAATAAAATAATAAGATGTAGAAAAATAACAATAAAAGCTCAATAAAGGAAAGTGATATAATGTTAATACATGATTTCGGAATTGTAGGAGAAAAAAAGGATGTTCATTTACATGATGATTTAATTTTGTATATGATAGATACTTTTGAGTGGATAAAGACTTTCTCAGAATTAGAAAGTAATATTGAAAAAAATGGTCTAAATCATTCAGGAATAACTTATTTCAAAGGTGAGAGTGTAACTAAACTTAAAAATATTATTCTTCATTGGATAAATATATTTAACTTAGGAGAAAAAACTATTGAATTAAGAGGGCTTTTTTCAATAAATGAAAAAAAACACTCATATAATAAAATTAGTAAAAAACATTTAATAGAAAGTTTAAAAAAATTAGTTTTATTATGTGAGAAAGCTGAAAAAGAAAATAAAATAATTGAACATTGGGGAATATAATAGAAAATTCTTTAAATATTTAAAAATGAATTTAGTAAAAATGATAAAGCCATAGGAATAGTAAGTGATGGAAAAGATTATTCTAATGTTGACTTTGGAGAAAATGTTGGAGATAAAGAAATTGTAAATATTTTTAAAGCAACTGATGCAAAATACATAACAAAAGATGAAAAAAAGAATGCAGAAAAAATATTAGAAAAAGAATATGGTAAAAAATATGAAGTTGATTGGGAACAATATGATGATATAAATGGTTTTAATTATAGAAGAAAAATAAATTATTTAGTTTATCAAGTTGAAAATAGAATAAATGATTTATCAGAAATAGAAAATGGAAACTTTGAAACTGCTCCAGAAAAAGAATCTGTTCTACATAATTTTATTAATACTAAAGATGGCATAAAAATTGTTATAAGTGATTCATTAAGAAATATTAAAAAAGTTGATTATGAAACTGGAAAAGAAGTTGTCATATCTGCAAGTGGACAGATAGTAAAAGATTCTATGAATCAAGGAACTTCAAATAATTATACTTATGGATTTAATAACCCCAAACCTGATGAAGGCAAATTTGATAAAGGATTGCATTTTTTATCTGATGTAGTAAACTATATATTTGAAGGAACTGGGGTTCAAGATGAAACCACTACACTAGAAAGAATAGATATGAGTATTTTAGGGTGGTTAGTTTCAGCAAATATGATGGTTCAAAAAATTGGTCTGATACGAGGAATTACAAGACAATTGGATATAGAGAAGTTTTAGAGTATCTTATACAGAAAAGGCAATCTAAACTTTTAGATAAAATAAAAGATGGAGGGATAAATAATGAAAACTTTTATAAAATTTATTATTAAAACACTTTTATTTTTTATTGTGTTATTTATCTTATTACTACTTAGCATGTGTATAAAATATGAACCTGAGAATTATTATGGAATTGTTGAAAAAGTTGATTCATATCCAAGAAATCTAATAATTTCAACTAGTGGAATATATTTTAATAATAAAAAATTTCCAAAAGAAACAGTATTAAAAAAGATAGAGGTTTTCTTTAACAATAAGTTTATTGGTGATATTGTAGTAAATAAAAAATTAAAAGATTTTAAGCAAATACATGAAGATGGAGAAGAATACCAGTTCAAAGATGATCTTTTAAGAATATTGGGAAAGAATAATGAAAAGTTTAGAGTAGAATTAGAAGGACACAGAACAACTGGTTTTATATTCAATATTTATATTGAGGAACCTAATGGAAACGAAGTTTTAATAAAAAAAGAAGTTGATATATATTTTGTAAAAAAAGGATATTCTTTCTTTTATCTAGTTGAATAAAAAAATATTTATATAAAAGATTAACAGGTAAATAAAGAGACTGTTGCAAATTAAACTATTAAAATTGTAGTGGTATAATAGAATTGTAACATAAGAGTCTAATAATATAAAATATTTTTATTCCATAGAAGTATATCAATCCATATAGAAAAGGAAATGTAAAAGAAAATAAGTTATTATTAATTCATAACGAGGCAGCCAAGTTAGAAAATAAAAAAATTAAAATTATGGAGGTAAAAGTTATGAATCAAGAAGAAAAGAAAGAACTAATGGGAAAATATGCTAAAAAGTTGGAAAATGCTATAAAAAGAGAAGCAGCAGTAATAAAAGAAATGGAAAATGATAAGGCTCTGATAAAATATTTAGAAGGACAAAAAACATCAGGAGCCGCCTTTGATAACACAGTCTATGAAAGTTATGATGCTTGGATAGAAACTATCAAAAAACAAATAAAGAAATCTGAAAATACTCTTAAAAATATAGAGTTTAAAAAGGTTGAACTAGAAGCAGTACAAAAATATATAGCATAATAAAAATTTAATATCAGCTGATATAAAGAAAATGGAGTTTAATGACTCCATTTTTTTACTATATAAAAATAATTGCTTTTACATTAAAGAAGTGTTAAAATGTCTCCATTAAAATTTTCAAACAATTAAAAAAGGGGGAAAGATGAGGTTCTATTCATATAATTATTTACTTGACCAAATTGCAAGATTTGACTGGTGGGGAGCCGCATTTACAATATTTTTAATAATCTGTCTTATTATTACAATGTTCAAATATCATCAAAAACAAAAAGAAACAAAATTTAGAGAACTTGCTATTATTTTAGGCTTAGGAATTATTGTTGTAATAAGTATAAAAATAAGTCAATATCGTGTTACTCAGGTAAATGATAACCAATATAGACGAGCTATTCGTTTTATTGAAGAAGTTGCTAAAGATTTAAATACAGATAAAGAAAATATCTATATCAACACTTCTGCTTCAATAGATGGAGCACTAGTAAGAGTTGGTACTCTTTATTATAGGGTTATCAGTGGGGATAATGGAGAAAATTATCTTTTAGAAAAAATTGACTTATACAATCCAAAAATTGAAATAATAGAGGTGAAAAAATAATGGAATTATCTTATTTAAATGTTGCTATTAAATTAATTATGGGACTTTTATCATTAGTTTTAGTTATAAATATATCAGGTAAAGGAAACCTTGCACCTTCATCTGCTATAGATCAAGTTTTAAACTATACCCTAGGGGGTATTGTTGGTGCAGTTATTTACAATCCAGCAATAAGTATTTTTCAATACTTTATAATTCTTATGATATGGGCTACAACAGTTTTGACTTTAAAATGGCTAAAAACAAATAGTGTCTTATTCAAAAGTATTTTAAATGAGCAACCTATTATTCTTATAAATAAAGGTATTCTTGATGTTGAAGCTTGTCGTAGAATGGGTTTAACTGCAAATGATATAGCTTTTAAACTTCGTACTAATGGAGTGTATAGTGTGAGAAAAGTTAAAAGAGCTGTACTTGAACAAAATGGACAACTGATAATAGTTTTACAAGATGAAGAAAATCCAAAATATCCAATTATAACAGATGGAACTGTACAAACAAATATACTTGAAATTATTGATAAAGATATGAATTGGTTACAAGAACAATTAAAAGAAATAGGCTATGAAAATATTTCTGATATTTTTTTAGCAGAATATGATAATGGAAAAATAACTATTATCACTTATTAAATTTATGAAAAGAGGTGAAATGAGACGAAATATGGAAAAATTACCTTTTGAGTATATGGAGGATATGTTAGTTAGAATGGCACATCATTCAACTGCTATTGAAGGAAATACTCTAACACAAGCTGAGACTATTTCTATATTAATTCATAATTTCATACCAAGAGATATGTCTGAAAGAGAATATTATGAAGTTAAGAATTATAGAAAAGCTTTTAATACACTTTTGGAAGCTGATAGAAAAATAACAACAGAACTGATAAAAAAATATAATAAAGATATCATGGAAAACTTACATGATTTGAATGGAAAATTTAAAACTACTCAAAACTTAATTCTTGGTGCAGAATTTGAACCAACAAAGCCTTATTTAGTTCCTTTTGAAATAGAGGATTGGTGCAATAATCTTAATTATAGATTAGATAATGCTAAAACTAATGAAGAAAAAGTTGAGATAATAATGGATCAACATATTAAATTTGAAAAAATACATCCTTTTAATGATGGAAATGGAAGAACAGGAAGACTTTTAATAATTCATAGTTGTTTGAAAGAAGATCTAGAGCCTATTATTATTCCAAAAGAAGAAAAAGGAAAATATATAAATTTACTTGCTAGTGAAAATCTAAAAGAACTTACTAAATGGGCATTACAACTACAAGAAAAAGAAAGAGATAGAATAGAAAAATTTTCTAATAAAGAAAGGTAAAAAATATTTAGTATAGATATAATTAATTTTTAATATATATAATATATATTTTCTTTTTCTTCTAAAATTTTGTATACTAAACGAAATAATTTTTTTGAAAGGAGCTAAATATATAATGTTATTATTCATTCTAATTCTGATTCTAGTCATATTACTTATTAACACTGATAAACAAACGAATAATAAAATCAGCCTTAAAAAGTTTTTAGAATTGTAATTTAGAATTTAGTTAGAATAATACAACAATAATAGCTACTTTATAAATAGAAACAATGTAATCATTAACTTTGAATATAATAATATTTTAGATGAGGCGATTAGATATAATCGTCTTTTTTTATAAAATTTTATTTTTACTAAAATTTAGTTTATCTGTACTATAAATTTAAACAAAAAAATTAACTATATATTAAGGAGTGAAATTTATGTCAAGAAGTAATAATCTAAAAGATGGAGCAGCAAGAGCACCCCATCGTTCTCTGTTAAAAGGTCTAGGTTTTATATCAGAAGAAATGGATAGACCAATAATTGGAATTGCTAACTCATTTAATGAAATAATTCCAGGGCATGTACACCTACAAACATTAGTACAAGCTGTAAAAGATGGAATTAGAAATGCAGGTGGAGTTCCTATGGAATTCAATACAATAGGAATTTGTGATGGACTTGCAATGAATCATATAGGAATGAAATACTCATTAGTAACAAGACAACTAATAGCAGACTCTGTTGAAGCAGTTGCAATGGCAACACCTTTTGATGCAATAGTATTTATTCCAAACTGTGATAAAGTTGTTCCTGGAATGTTAATGGCAGCTGCAAGATTAAATATACCTTCTATCTTTATAAGTGGTGGAGCTATGCTTGCAGGAGTATATAAAGGTAAAAAAGTTGGATTAAGTAATGTTTTTGAAGCAGTTGGACAATATGAAGCAGGACTTATTACAAGAAAAGAATTAAATACAGTTGAAGATTTAGCTTGTCCTACTTGTGGTTCTTGTGCAGGAATGTACACTGCAAACACTATGAACTGTTTAACAGAAGCATTAGGTATGGGGCTTCCAGGAAATGGTACAGTGCCTGCTGTATTTTCTGAAAGATTAAGACTTGCTAAGAAAGCTGGTATGCAAATACTTGAAGTTTTAAAAGCTGATTTAAGACCTAGTGATATTATGACTAAAAAAGCTTTTGAAAATGCAGTTGCAGTTGACATGGCCTTAGGTGGTTCATCAAATACTGCCCTACATCTACCAGCAATAGCTCATGAAGCAGGAGTAGATTTAACATTAGATAATTTTAATGAAATTGCTAAAAAGACTCCTCAATTATGTAAATTATCTCCTTCTGGTGAATATTTTATAGAAGACTTATACAGAGCTGGTGGAGTTACAGGTGTTATGAAAAGACTTTATGAAAATGGTGGACTACATGGAGATGAAAAAACTGTTGCACTAAGAACACAAGGTGAACTTGCAAAAGAAGCTTATATAAATGATGATGATGTTATAAAACCTTGGGATAAACCAGCTTATACAACAGGTGGAATTGCAGTTCTTAAAGGAAATCTTGCAGAAGATGGTTGTGTTGTAAAAGAAGGAGCAGTTGATAAAGAAATGCTTGTTCACACTGGACCTGCAAAAGTCTTTAATAGTGAAGAAGATACTATAAAGGCTATGAGAGAAAAGAAAATAGTTGCAGGTGATGTAGTGGTTATTAGATATGAAGGACCAAAAGGTGGACCTGGAATGAGAGAAATGCTTGCACCTACTGCTACAATAGCTGGTATGGGCTTAGAAAAAGATGTTGCCCTTATAACTGATGGAAGATTCTCAGGAGCAACAAGAGGAGCATCTATTGGGCATGTGTCACCTGAAGCTGCTGCTGGTGGAACAATAGCAATAGTTCAAGATGGAGATATTATTGAAATAGATATTCCAAATAGAAAAATAAATGTAAAACTTTCTGATGAAGAAATAGCAAGAAGAAAAGCAGAATTAAAACCTTATGAGCCTAATGTTAAAGGATATCTAAAAAGATATGCAGCACATGTTTCATCAGCTGCCTCTGGGGCTATCTATATAGAATAAAAATTAAAATATATAAATAGGGCTATTATAAATTATCTTTGAATGTAGATAAAAAATAAGTGAAATTGCATTCTAAATTTTAGATGAAAAATTAAAGCAAGTGAGCCGAGCAAATTTCGCTGTGTCTGAGTGAAACGAGTTTAGCGAAATTGCAGCGAACGTTAATTTTCCATCGTTAAGAAATTTAGCTAGCAATGAACTATTTTTTACTACATTTTATATGTAAAGGAGGATTTCCTTATGAAAAAAATAAAAAATATAGGACTATTATTATTTTTAATCTTATCAACTTTAAGTTTTTCTTATCAAATAAACTATGATGATGTAGTTGATATAGTTTTAAGAAATTATCCTCAATCAAGAGTTACAAAAATAGAAATATCCAATTATAAAGGTAAAACTGTATATGATGGAGAGGCTTTTGATAAAGGACAAAAAATAGAATTTATTATAGATGCAAATAATGGAGAAGTTTTTAAAATAGCACCAGACTATGATGATGAATATAATCCTAATTTTAATTTGCCCATTACTTTTGAACAAGCAAGTAGAATAGCTTTAGATAATTCATTTAATGGAAGAGTTAAAAGCATAGAATTAAAAAATATAAATAAAAGATCTTATTATATGGTTGAAGTTAAGGAAGATAAATCTGAAAAAGAAATAAATATTGATGCTAATACTGGTAAAATTCTAAGTATAAAAGAAGATAACTAGATATTAAAATATATAAGAAGGTGATATAATGAAAATTTTAGTGGTTGAAGATGAAAAAGACTTAAATAATATTATTACCAAGCACTTAAAGAAAAATAATTTCAGTGTTGATAGTGTGTATGATGGAGAAGAGGCACTTGAATATTTAGATTATGGAAATTATGATTTAATAATATTGGATATAATGTTGCCAAAAATGAATGGATATGAAGTTGTTAAGAATCTTAGAACAAATAAAAATGAAACACCAGTTTTAATGTTGACAGCAAGAGATGCCATAGAGGATAAAATAAAAGGTTTAGACTTGGGGGCAGATGATTATTTAATTAAACCTTTTGATTTTGGAGAACTTTTAGCAAGAATCAGAGCTATTGTTAGAAGAAAATATGGGAATGTTTCTAATGAATTACAAATAGATGATTTGGTTGTAGATACTTCAAAAAAATCAGTTACAAGAGCTGGAAAAAATATAGAATTAACAGGAAAAGAATATGAAGTATTAGAATATTTAATTCAAAATAAAGGGCGTGTATTGAGTAGAGATAAAATTAGAGATGGTGTGTGGGATTATGCTTATGAAGGAGAATCAAATATTATAGATGTTTTGATTAAAAATATTCGTAAGAAAATTGATTTAGGAAATTCAAAACCCCTTATACATACAAAAAGAGGTCTAGGCTATGTTCTCAAAGAAGATGAGTAAATTAATTTTAAGAATTCCAGTGAGTATAAGAGTAACAGTTTGGTTTACTGCTGTTATCATATTTTTATTTAGTATAGTGCTTTCATCAGTTATTCTTTTGGAAGATAGATATATTAATAATACGAGCACAGAAGAGCTTGTCAGTGCAGTAGAAAAAATTTATGAGGATCCTGATGAATTTGAAAATTTTAATGATGGAATTTATTATATAAAATACAATGAAAATAACGAAATAATAGCAGGAAAAATTCCAAAAGATTTTGATTTGACTTTGGCATTTTCAATAGAGGATATAAATACATATCAAATAGAAAATAAAAAATTTTTGTATTATGATACAAGATTAAAAAATACAGGAGATTGGATTAGAGGTATATATCCATTGAGCAGATTTCAAAATGATATATCAAAGATGTGGGATATTTTGTTCTATTATATAGCTCCTTTATTTATAGCATTTGTCGCTTTTGTAGGATATAAAATAGTTAAAAATGCTTTTAAACCAGTTAAAAAAATATCAGAAACTGCATTAGAAATAAAGAAAAGTAAGAATTTTTCAAGAAGAATAGAATTGGATAACAGTGAAGATGAAATTCATAAGATGGCTTCTGCATTTAATGAAATGTTAGATACTGTTGAAGAAACTTTTATCCATGAGAAGCAATTTAGTTCAGATGTATCTCATGAATTGAGGACACCGATAACAGTTATTTTAGCTCAAAGTGATTATGCCTTAGATTATGTAGATACATTAGATGAAGCAATGGAATCTTTTGAAGTTATCAATAGACAAGCAAAAAAAATGACCAGCTTAATAAATCAAATTATGGAACTTTCTAAACTTGAAAGACAAAATGAAATAGAAAAAGAAAGAATAAATTTTTCAAATATAATTTTACAATTATTAGAAGATTATAGAACTTTATTAGAAAATAGTAATATAGAATTGATTACAAATATTGAAAAAGATTTAAGAATTTATGGAAATAAACTTATGATAGAAAGATTATTTATAAATCTTTTTACCAATGCAATGAAATTTACTAAGACAACTATTAGTGTTTCTTTAAATAGAATAAATAAAGAGATTATTCTTCAAATAAAAGATGATGGTGTTGGAATAGCAAAAGAGGAGCAAAAATATATTTGGGATAGATTTTTTCAAATCAATAATTCCAGAAATAAAGATAAAAATAGAGGAAGTGGTTTAGGACTTTCTATGGTAAATAAGATTGCACAGCTTCATTCAGCTACAATAGAAGTTGAAAGTGAAATAGGAAAAGGAGCTTGTTTTATTGTAAGATTTCCAATATAAATAAAAGAGATTATTATAAAGAAAAAATTTATAATAATCTCTTTTTAATTTTATAATGCTGTTATTGTAGCTATTAGTCCAAAAACAATTCCTGGTAAGTTTGCAAAAATTATAGGTAAATCTTTATTTTTTTTAAAAAGCCCATATATAACCCATATTGTACAGTTGATTGTAGCAACTAAGGGTTGAACAAAAGAAGTTTTATGACCGCTTAGGTTTCCCATTATTTGAGGGATATATGATACATACATTAAAATTGACAATGTTGAGCCGAGATAACCAAAAATTTTACTTTGTTTTTCAGTCATGAAAAAACCTCCTTAAACTTATTTTCTCTATTATATAACTTTAAAGAGGTTTTTCAAAGAAAATTTATTTCAAAAAACAGAAATTCTTTGATTGATATGATATCTATTAATTTTAGTTCTAAACTATTTCAATATATTATTTTCTTAATTTCATTTATGTTAAGTAAATACCATATACCATTAACCTTAATTCTATCACCCCACAACTGCACAGTTACTTCTGTGTTATCACTATATTTAATCCATATAGTAACTAAATTTTTTCTATAATATTATAGTACAATATTAGATTTCTATTGTAAAGAGAATACACAAATAAAAATTTCATTTGAAATTTATATTAATTTCATAGTATAATTTAGTAACTTAGTATATAATTTTATTTTAGAATATTTTTGGAGGTTATATGTTAAAAAAAGATTTACCAGCTTGTCCTGTGGAATTAACATTGCTTTTGATTTCAAATAAATGGAAAGTTTTAATTATAAGAGATTTATTAGATGGAACAAAAAGATTTAGTGAGTTAAAAAAATCAATAAATAATATTTCCCAAAAAGTTTTAACTTCTAATTTGAGAGAAATGGAAGAAAATAATTTACTTACTAGAAAAGTTTATCCAGAAATTCCACCAAGAGTTGAATATACACTAACTGATATTGGATATAGTTTAAAAACCCTTTTAGATGATATGGATAAATGGGGTACTTGGTATAGAAATGAAGTGAACTAAATTCTTTTATATACTTGAAAAGTATGTTATAATTTAAAAGGTATAGGGGGAATGAAAATGAACTTGAACTTATTAGAAAAGTTAAATGATAAGCAAAGAGAAGCAGCCTCACAAATTGATGGTTCAATTTTGATTTTAGCAGGGGCTGGTTCTGGAAAAACAAGGACAATTACATACAGAATTGCACATATGATAGAAAATGTTGGAATTAGCCCTTATAGTATTTTAGCTGTTACATTTACAAATAAAGCAGCAAAAGAAATGAGAGAAAGAGTTGAAGAGCTTGTGGGAGATATAGCTAAGGCTTGTACAATTTCCACTTTCCATTCATTTGGTATGAGACTTTTAAGAATGTATGGAAAAGAAGTAGGATATAATTCAAATTTTACTATCTATGATACAGATGACCAAAAAAGAATAGTGAAAGCTATTTTAAAAGGACAAAATCTAAGTATAAATGGAGTTAAATTGACTGAGAGAGATCTTGTTTCTATGATTTCAAAAATAAAAGAACAAATAAAAACTCTTGATGAATACTCTGTTATGAATAAACAAATAGTTGAAGTATATGATAAATATAATAGAGCTTTATTAGAAAGTAATGCTATGGATTTTTCAGATATACTTTTGAATACATATAAATTATTACAAAAACCAGAAATACTTGAAAAAGTTCAAAATAAGTATAAATATATAATGATAGATGAATATCAAGATACAAATAATTTACAATATAAGATAATAGATTTAATAGCAAGGAAATCATCTAATCTATGTGTAGTTGGAGACGAAAATCAAAGTATCTATGGATTTAGAGGGGCTAATATTTTAAATATACTTAACTTTGAAACTAATTATAATAATGCTAAAATAATAAAACTAGAAGAAAATTATAGATCAACTACTACAATATTAGATGCAGCAAATGAGTTGATAAAAAATAACAAATCATCAAAAGATAAAAAATTATGGACACAAAATGGAAAAGGTGATTTAATAAAAGTTTTAGCCTGTGATAATGCAAGAGATGAAGTTAGCAGGATAATTGAAATCATCAAAAAAAATCATCAAAATGGCATAGCTTATAGAGACATGACAATTCTATATAGGACTAATGCACAATCAAGACTTTTTGAAGAAGGATTTTTAAGATACAATATACCTCATAAAGTTTTTGGAGGAATTAGTTTTTATTCAAGAGCAGAAATTAAAGATATAATTGCATATTTATCTATTATTGTTAACCCACAAGATGAATTAAATTTACAAAGAATAATCAATGTTCCAAAAAGAAAAGTTGGGGAAAAAGGGATAGAAAAAATAGTCACTTATGCCAGAGAGAATAATTTGAATTTACTTGAAGCACTTTCTCACATAAAGGAGATTTCTGGATTAACTGTTGTTGGAAAAGAAAAAATTTTAGAAATGTATGGTATAATAAAAGAATTAAAAGATTTATCTTATACAGAAACAGCTTCATATATAGTACAAACTTTAATAGATAAAATAAAATATATAGATTATATTAAAGAAAATTATAGTGATGCAGAAACAAGAATAGAAAATATAGATGAATTTAAAAACTCTATTTTAGAGCTTGAAAATGTTGTAGGTGAATTGAGATTAAACGAATACTTAGAAAATGTATCTTTAATAAGTGCAACAGATGATTTAGAAGAAAAAAGTGATTATGTAAAATTAATGACTATTCATAATTCAAAAGGTTTGGAATTTCCAATAGTTTTCTTAGTTGGTTTTGAAAATGAAATCTTTCCAGGAACAAGGGCAATGTTTGAAGAAAAAGAAATGGAAGAAGAAAGAAGACTTTGTTATGTTGCCTTAACAAGAGCAGAAAAGAAGTTATACTTATCTCATGCAACTATAAGATTTGTATATGGACAAGATAGATTGTCAACTCCATCAGTATTTTTAAAGGAAATACCGGAAAAACTATTAGATATTGATGTTAAAAAGGAAAGACTATATTTTGCTGATGATTATTCAGATGAAATAAAAGCCTATGAAAATAACAGAAAGTTTGAAAAGAAAAAAACTGAGATAAATACCAAAAATACTATTAAAATTCCTGATAATACAAAGGAAGTTCTTGATACATTGGGTTTTAAAGTGGGAGATAAAGTAAAACATAAAAAATTTGGTTTAGGTGTAATTAAAAATATAGATGCTAAAAAAATATATGTACAATATGTTGACGGAATAAAAGAAATGGCTATTATATTAGCAGATAAACTTTTAACTAAGTTTGAATAGAAAGGGAAATATGAAAAGAAAAACTTTAAAAAATATAGTAGAGTATAATGGAATAGGTTTACATAAGGGAGAAATGATAAAAATGAAACTTATTCCAGCTAAATCTGGTGGAATAGTTTTTAGAATGGTAAATATGCCAAAAGATAAAAATGAAATACTTTTAGATTATAGAAACACCTTTGATTTGACAAGAGGAACTAATTTAAAAAATGAGTATGGAGCTATGGTTTTCACAATAGAGCATTTTTTATCGGCTCTATATGTTTCAGGAATTACAGATTTAATAGTTGAACTAAATGGAAATGAACTACCTATTTGTGATGGAAGTGCTATTAAATTCTTAGATTTATTTCAAGAAAGTGGTGTGGTTGAATTAGATGAAGATATAGAAGAAATTATAGTAAAAGAACCTGTATTTTTATCTAAGGGAGATAAACATGTAATAGCCCTACCTTATCCAGATGGCTATAAATTAACTTATGCTATAAGATTTGAACATACATTTTTGAAATCACAACTAGCAGAATTTGAAATAACAGAAGAAAATTATAGAAAAGAAATTGCACCTGCAAGAACTTTTGGTTTTGATTATGAAGTTGAATATTTAAAACAAAATAACCTTGCCTTAGGTGGAACATTAGAAAATGCTATTGTTATAAAAAAAGATGGAGTTTTAAATCCAGAGGGATTAAGATTTGATGATGAATTTGTAAGACATAAAATGCTCGATATTATTGGAGATTTAAAAATTTTAAATAGACCAATAAGAGCACATATTATTGCTATAAAAGCAGGACATCTTATTGATATAGAATTTGCAAAAATTCTTGATAATATAAAATAAAATTTTAGGAGGAAAAAGAAGAATGTTGGATATTTTGGAAATAATGAAAAGGATACCACACAGATACCCATTTTTGTTAGTTGATAGAATTTTAGAAATGGATAGGGAAAATCAAACAATTAAAGGTAAAAAAAATGTAACAATGAATGAGGAATTTTTTAACGGACACTTTCCAGGACATCCTGTTATGCCAGGTGTTTTAGTAATTGAAGGTATGGCTCAATGTTTAGGAGTTTTAGTTATGGAAAGTGCTCTTGGAAAAGTTCCATATTTTGCAGCAATAGAAAATACAAAATTTAGAAATCCTGTAAGACCTGGTGATACTCTAATTTATGATGTAAAAGTTGATAAAGTAAAAAGAAATTTTGTTAAAGCATCAGGGAAAACTTATGTAGATGATGCAGTGGTTGCAGAAGCAAGTTTTACATTTGTAATAGCTGATGCATAAAATTTTAGGGAGGAAAAATGGTAGATATACATAGCACAGCTATTATAGAAGATGGAGCTATTATAGAAGATGGAGTAAAAATAGGTCCTTACTGTATAGTTGGAAAAGATGTAATAATAAAAAAAGGTACCGTTTTACAATCTCATATTGTTGTAGAAGGGATAACAGAAATAGGAGAAAATAATACCATTTACTCTTTTGTTTCAATAGGAAAAGCAAATCAAGACTTAAAATATAAAGGTGAACCTACAAAAACTATTATAGGAAATAATAATTCTATAAGAGAATTTGTAACTATTCACAGAGGTACTAATGACAGATGGGAAACCAGAATAGGAAATGGAAATCTTCTTATGGCTTATGTTCATGTTGCCCATGATGTTATTGTTGGTGATGACTGTATACTTGCAAATAATGTTACTTTGGCAGGACATGTTGTTGTAGATAGCCATGCAATAATAGGTGGACTTACTCCTATTCACCAATTTACAAGAATAGGTTCTTATTGTATGATAGGTGGAGCTAGTGGGGTAAATCAAGATATTTGTCCCTTTGTCTTAGCCGAAGGAAATAAAGCAGTTATTAGAGGTTTAAATAGTGTTGGACTTAGAAGAAGAGGTTTTTCTGATGAAGAAATATCTAATCTTAAAAAGGCATATAGAATATTATTTAGACAAGGTTTACAATTAAAAGATGCCTTAGAAGAGCTTGAAAAAGATTTTAGTGAAGATAAAAATGTAAAATATCTAGTAGATTTTATAAAGAGCAGCGATAGGGGGATAGCTAGATAATGGAAAAGATAGGACTTATTGTAGGGAATGGAAAGTTTCCACTGTATTTTATAGAGGAGGCTAAAAATAATAATATTTCATTATATCCAATAGGTCTTTTTCCCTCTGTTGATGAAGAAATTAAAAAATTGGATAACTATGCAGAGTTCAATATTGGACATATAGGAGAAATAATAAAATATTTACTTCTAAGAGATGTAACTAAAATTGTAATGCTTGGAAAAGTTGAAAAAAAATTAATCTTTGAAAATTTAATACTTGATAAATATGGAGAGAAAATAATGGAAATAGTTCCAGATAATAAAGATGAAACTCTCCTTTTTGCAATTATTGGATTTATAAGATTGAGTGGTATAAAAGTTTTACCTCAAAGTTATTTAATGAAAAAATTTATTTTTGAAACTAAATGCTATACAGAGAAAGAACCTAATTTTGATGATGAAAAAACTATTTCTATTGGAATTGAAGCTGCAAGACTTTTAAGTAGAGTTGATGTGGGTCAAACAGTTGTATGTAGAGATAGAGCAGTTATTGCAGTGGAAGGTATAGAAGGAACAGATGAAACTCTCAAAAGAGCAGGACAATATTCAGATAAAGATAATATTTTAATAAAGATGTCAAGACCTCAACAGGATATGAGAGTAGATGTTCCAGTTATAGGACTTAATACAGTTGAAAATGCTATAAAAAATGGTTTTAAAGGTATAGTTGCACAAGCTAAAAAGATGATATTTTTAAATCAAAAAGAATGTATAGAACTAGCTAATAAAAATAATATTTTTATTATTGGAAAGAAAATCTAGGAGGAGCTTATGAAATTTTTTGTTTCAACAGGAGAGGCTTCTGGAGATTTACACCTATCTTATTTAGTAAAAAGTGTAAAGGCAAGATATAAAGATGTAGATTTTGTTGGAGTAGCAGGAGAAAAATCTCAAAAAGAAGGAGTAGAAATACTCCAAGATATAAATGAACTTGCTATTATGGGGTTCACAGAAGTTTTAAAAAAATATAAATTTTTAAAACAAAAAGCCTATGAGTATTTACAATATATTAAAGATAATCAAATAAAAAATGTAATCCTAGTTGATTATGGAGGATTTAATGTAAAGTTTTTGGAGCTTTTAAAAAATGAAATTAAAGATATAAAAGTTTTTTACTATATCCCTCCAAAAGTTTGGATATGGGGAGAAAAAAGAGTAGAAAAACTAAGACTTGCTGATTATATAATGGTTATCTTCCCTTGGGAAGTGGATTTTTATAAGAAACATAATATAAATGCAATCTATTTTGGAAATCCTTTTACAGATTTCTATAAAAAAGTTGAAAGAACTGGAAATAAAATCTTATTGCTTCCAGGAAGTAGGAGACAGGAAATAAAGGCTATGCTGCCAGTTTTTGAAGAAATTATAAATGATTTAAAAGATGATAAATTTATTTTAAAATTAAATTCAAGTCAAGATTTAAAATACACAGAAAATTTTAAAAAATATAATAATATTGAAATTATTATTGATAAAAAATTAAAAGATATAGTTTCAGATTGTAAACTCTCAGTTGCAACTTCTGGAACAATAACACTTGAATTGGCACTTTTAGGTTTACCTAGTATAGTTGTATATAAAACAACTTTCATAAATTATTTGATAGGAAAATATATTTTAAAAATAGGTTATATATCTTTGCCAAATTTAGTTTTAAATGATGAAATTTTTCTAGAACTTATTCAAAAAGATTGTGAAGCTAAAAATATTGAAAAGTATATGAAAAAGATTTTGGAAAATTTACCAGAAATAGAAGAAAAAATTGAAAATATGAGAAAAAAAGTTGAAGGAAAAGCTGTTGTAGAAAGCTATGCAGATTTTCTTGTTAAGGAAGGGAAATGAAAATATTAAATTTTAAAAATAAATCTTTAAATATTTTCTTAGGTTATAGTTATAGATATAAATGGCATATGATAGCCGTTATTATCTTGTCAATTATTGCATCAGCAATGAGTGCTGTGCCTGCTTGGTTGAGTAAAAAATTTGTTGATGATGTATTGATAGGTCAGAATAAAGAAATGTTTATGTGGATAATAGGTGGAATTTTTATAGCCACTGTAATTAAAGTTATTTCAGCATATTATTCAGAAATATCTTCAAATTTTGTAACTGAGACTATAAAAAGGGAGATAAAAATAGATATATTTTCTCATTTAGAGAAATTACCAATAAGTTATTTTAAAAAGAATAAATTAGGGGATACACTTTCAAAACTGACTAATGATACAACATCATTAGGAAGAATAGGTTTTATCATTTTTGATATGTTTAAAGAATTTTTGACAGTTTTAATTCTTACTGCAAGAATGTTTCAGGTTGATTATATTTTAGCCTTAGTATCACTTGTACTTTTGCCTTTGATTATAAGGGTTGTTAGAAAATTTACTAAGAAAATTAGAAAATATGGTAGGGAAAGACAGGACACCACAGGAAGAGTAACTGCTTTTACTCAGGAAACACTTTCAGGAATTTTTGTTATTAAAGCATTTAATAATACCAATTTTGTAATTGATAAATATAAGGATTTAACTAAGGAAGAGTTTGAACAAGCATATAAGACTACAAAAGTGAAAGCAAAAGTTTCACCAATAAATGAAGTTATAACAACATTTATGGTACTTTTAGTTGTTTTATATGGAGGATATCAAATATTAGTTGCTAAAAGAATTACATCGGGGGATTTAATCTCCTTTGTAACTGCCTTAGGTCTAATGCATCAACCACTAAAAAGATTGATAAGTAAAAATAATGATTTACAAGATTCTTTACCATCAGCAGATAGAGTTGTTGAAATTTTTGATGAAAAAATTGAAACAGATGTTTTTGGTGAAGCAGTAGAGTTTAATGAAAAAATTCAAGATATAAAATTTGAAAATGTAAATTATAAATATGATGATTCAAATGAATATGTGTTAAAAAATATAAATTTAGATGTTAAAGCAGGAGAAATTGTAGCTTTTGTTGGAAAGAGTGGAAGTGGAAAAACTACACTTGTAAATCTATTAGCAAGATTTTTTAATACTGATGAAGGAAAAATAACAGTAAATGGAGTAAATATTAAAAACATTCATTTAGATACTTATAGAAATAAATTTGCAATAGTGCCACAAGAAACTTTTTTATTTGGTGGAACTATAAAAGAAAATATAAGTTTTGGTAAAAATGTTAGTGATGAAGAAATTATTTCAGCGGCTAAAATGGCTAATGCTTATAATTTTATACAAGAAGATTTACCTAATAAATTTGAAACAGAAGTTGGAGAAAGAGGAGCATTATTATCTGGTGGGCAAAAACAAAGAATAGCAATAGCAAGAGCCTTGATTAAAAACCCAGAGATTATGATTTTAGATGAAGCAACTTCTGCACTTGATAGTGAATCAGAAAAACTTGTTCAAGAAGCACTTGATAGCTTGATGGAAGGAAGAACTACCTTTGTTATAGCACATAGATTGTCCACAATAGTTAGAGCAGATAAAATAGTTGTTATGGAAAATGGAGAAATAAAAGAAGTGGGAACTCATTCTGAGCTTATAGCTATGAATGGAATTTACAAAAATCTTTATGATATTCAATTTAACGAGAATATTTAACAATAACTTATTAAATAAAAGGAATTATAAAAAGAATTATAAAAAGAGAGTTACATTCCAGAGTTTAGAATAAAAATTATATAGAATGAGCCAAGCAAATTTAATTTTGTAATGTAGATAAAAAATAAGTGAAATTGCGTTCTAAATTTTAGATGAAAAATTGAAGGAAATGAGCCGAACAAATTTCAGCGTGTTTGAGCGAAGCGAGTTTGCTGAATTTGTAGCGAATGTCAATTTTTCATCGTTAAGAAATTTAGCTAGCAATGAACTATTTTTTACTACATTTCTTAATCTGGGTAGTAACGAACTATTTTTATAATACAATGTATATCAAAAAGGGAGTGTTAAAGGCAAAACTACACTCCCTAAGTTTTTGATATTTTCATACCCATCATAATCTAACTAATCAACAATTATTCAGGAAACTTTCATTCCAAGTTTTCGTTGGTTTACTTTAATCATAAATAAAATATAAATTGCATTCAATTTCGTTCGTTGTTCATCATACTCTTTAAATTTTATTAGTTAGATTATTACCAAAAAAAGTAATTAATCTGTTGAAGAAAGTAATTTCACTTCAATTTCAGTTTTAGAGTTTACATTATCAATCTTTTCAGATAAAGAATTAACTTCATTTTCTAATTTGTTAAATTTTTCCATTAACTCATTTCTATTTAAAACTCCATATTGAACAACTCCAACACCATTTTCAACTCTTGTACTTTCTCTTTTTAAAAGATATTCTAAATCATATAAAACAGCTCTTTTTAAACGAACTTCCTCTAAAAGAGCAAATAAAGATTTGTTTTCAATAAAATTTTCAGAGTTAGCAACATTTATTCCATCTTTTAATGCCACTATATCCTGATTTACTAAACCTAGTTCAGATAAATTTTTTAACATTTCATCTGCTTGAGCTTGTTCAAAAACTTCTTTTCCATTTACCTTTAAAGGTACTACATAATTATCACGAATATAATCAAGTAATCTTTTTTGTTTTTTAGTTAAATTTGATATTGTAAATATAGCTTGTTGTAATGTTAATTTCATACTTTATGTCCTCCTTAAAAAAATAAAAATTTTCCTAGACATTTTAGTACAAAATTACAAAAATTACAACTATTTTTTTTACTGAGCTATAACTTTATTTGTTAATTTACCATCTTTATCATAATATTCCCATTCTCCAATAGGTTTTCCCATTGAATATGCACCTTTTGTACGATAAGTTCCATTAGGATTATATAGATAGTAGTAACCATTTTCTTTACCATCTTTGTAAATAGTTTCAGTAGATTTTCTTCCATTGCTTTCATAGATAACATATTTTCCATTTAATTTACCATCTTTCCAATTCACAATAGATTTGATATTTCCATTTTTATAGAAAGATATCCATTTACCATCTTGTCTACCATTTAAGTAGTAAAGTCTATCTCTCCCCTCACTAACTTTACCAGTAAAAGGTACTTCTGAATCTTTAAGATAATATATTTTTTCAATAACTTTTAAATCTTTTTTTCTAACTTCCATTGGATTTGAAAAAACAGACATAGAAAGAAGTAAAGAAAAAGCAATTATAAATACTTTATTTTTCAATTTTAAAACCTCCTAAATATTTTTTTATATTATATTGCAGAAAATAAAATAAAACAATATTTATTTTTATTTTAATTTATGTTATATTATAAAAGAATATTAAAAATTTAAGAGGGAGAAAATAAAATGAAAATTAGAAGTGTAGAAACAGCTTTAAGAGCAGATGTAAGTCAAAATGTACCTAATGGAGTAGATGCCTTGGGAATTTTTGATAACTTAGTTCAACCTATTTTTCCATTTCCAGTGGAAAATCTTTCAATTATACTTTCATTTTCTGAAATGGAAGGTCCTACAATGTATCAAATAAGAGTCAATGCTCCAAATGATGATTTAATCTCAAAGGGAGATTTTGGAGTTTTACCAGATCAATTCGGTTATGGAAGAAAAGTTGTAAACTTAGGTGGAATTTTAATTACTGAAAGAGGAAAATATACAGTAGATATATTTGAAATAGGTGCTGACAATAAATTAAAATTCTTAAAGACCAAAAGATTATTTAATGCAGACTATCCTCCTCAAAGAGAAATTAGTGATGCAGAAAAAGAAGCAATACTTGCAGATGAAAAATTAATAAGAATGGTTAAAACTGAATTTAAACCTTTTGAATTTGTAGAAGATGAAAGTGTAAAACCTATAAAACTTCAAATATCTCTTGATAACTCAGTACCAGTTGAAGAAGGATATATTGCTTTTCCAGAAGATGATACAATAGAAATTAAAGGTAAGAAATTTGATTTAACTGGAATGAGAAGACATGTTGAATGGATGTTTGGTAGACCTATTCCAAGAGCAGAAGAGGAAACTCCAAATGAAGAAAAGGAAGAAGAAAATATCTTCAATGATATATTAGTAAATTACAAAAATAGGGTGCAAAAAAAAGAAGAGAAAAAGATTAGACCTATAGAAGAATATGAAGAACAAAAGATAGTAATTTCTAAACAAAGGCAAGACGAAGAGTTTGTATATAAGGTTGATGTGAGAGTCTCTGAGGCTAAGGTAGAGGAAGATAAGAAGAAGTACAATAGTGAAAATGAAGATAGACAAAAAGAGGAGATGGTATCAGCTGAGGAGCAGGTAAGAAATAATGTATCTGAAATTACACCTTTAGAAGTAAATACTCTATCCATACCCAAAAGAGTTGTTGAAAAAGAGATAAAAACAAGTGACAAAAAAATCAACTCTGTGGACTTGACCTTGCTTAGCTATGGTGGAAGAGTGTTTGACACCTATATTATGCTGTACAATGATGAAGATATGTATATCATAGATCAGCATGCAGCTCATGAGAGAATACTTTATGAGAGATTTTTAAGAGAATTTTACTCTAATTCCATAGTTCAACAACAGCTATTGATACCACAAAATGTAGTGATACCGGTAAATCTGGTGGATTACAGCCAAAGCATAATTGAAGAGGCAAGTTCGTTCGGTTTTGAATGTGACTTATTTGGTGACAATATTATCTTAGTTCGTGCCATACCTGATTTTTTGGATATGGAAGCAAGTCTTAGGTTCTTAGATGAGGTCTTTAACATCTACCTTGAAGAAAAATTAAGTCTTGAGCTGATTAAGGATAAGATTGCTACAAAAGCCTGCAAGGCTGCTATAAAAGGTAATGATACTAGCATTAAGGAAGAAGAGATTGAAAAAATCATCTATGATTTGGAACATTGTGAAAACAAATTCGCCTGCCCACATGGCAGACCTGTAATTACGAGATTATCCAAATATGAGATGGAGAAGTTTTTTAAAAGAATATTGTAAAAGAGAGATTTATGAAAAAAAATATACTGGACTATCAATTTGACGAATTTCAAAATATATTGATAGAAAACGGCTTTGAAAAATATAGGGCAAAGCAGATTTATCCACTTGTTTACAAGGGAATGAAAACATTTGACGAGATAAATAACATACCTAAAAATTTAAAAGACTTTATGCTTGAAAATTTTGTCGTTAATTCTGTAAGTATATATGAGAAATTGCAGTCCAAAAAAGATTATACTAAAAAATATCTGATGAAACTTGAAGATGGCAATATAATAGAATGTGTGCTTATGAAGTATAAGT
>ERZ773008.592-NODE-592-length-26776-cov-3.355151_pt1 | contig 26776 bp, 32 predicted proteins | sample MGYA00580664_ERZ773008 | MGnify/ENA primary metagenome ERZ773008 (study PRJEB29015, sample SAMEA2738016) | human oral metagenome | biome: human oral; feature: human-associated habitat; material: dental | place: China | collected 2048 ... | reverse complement strand
GTATGTCTGCATATTTGTTTTCTATATAGTTTCCTTCGAGCATTCTTGGCGCAACTTTATAGTTCTTATAATCCTCGACGATCTGATAGTTTCCTTTACCGCAAATACCGTCGAGAAGTTCTCGTAGCTTAATCTCGGTATAAGGACGTTGACCGGCAAGAGCTAATAAGATATTAAAGCGTCGATCGTCGATTGTATCGTCGACTTCCGGGATAATATCCAATATTGATTCCCATTGTGATAAGCCGAAAGATTCAGCCGTCATAATAAACTGTTCTCTAAAGATCTCGACCATCGTGTTCCATAAGACTTGCATTTCGATACTCTCGACTCTATATATTTCTTGCATCTCGGCGACGTTACCCGATACAGGAACTGCAAATTCGGATAAGTCGATGATGCGTTTATAATTATCGAATACTGCCATAATAATTAACCTTTAATTAACGTAACAGTACCGAGTTTAGGTATTTGATTAGGCTGTAAGTCGAGGCGCTTAACTTTCTGACCGTTTATTTTAATATCGCCTACATCGATTACTTTATCTAAATCGACAGCTAAGGAAGTAACGATAGAAGTACGTACTGTTAAGAATTGATTTTCGTCTTGCGTCGTCCATTCTTTACGACGGGCTTTTAAACGTTCTTCGATTTTCTTAGTAAGCTCTTCTTTAATCTCGTTCGGTTCATGACCGGCTGTCATTACGACCGGTATTTCGTAGTTAATAACGACTTCTTGTGCCGCTTCGACTGTAACGGTATGACCGATCGGAGCTAAGCCGTAGCCTTTACCTTTATTCGGAGTCGGATCGAAGGCATTCTGTACTTCTTTCACGAGCTCTTGCGAGGGCTTATTAAATTCATTATTAATAATAACGACCTTAACTGTACCGCCACCGTTCCAGCATCGGTATATCTTAGAACCACCAGTACCGGCAATCGTTAATACCTTTTCTTTGTAATCGGCGCCATTACCACCATAGGCTTTAGATTTTAATGCTCGGATATAGCGTTCCCGGAAGGCTTCCGTATCTTCTTCGTCTTGACCAGGTACTAATACTTCTTTAATTTCGGCATTCTGTAACCCAGGGATTGTATTAATCGGAGTTATACGTCCTATACAATAGTTACCTTTAGCTCCAGGAGTTTCGCATATTAATTTAAATTCATTGTTAGATAAATCGATAACGTCTGTTACTCGGAAGTTAAGATCCTCATAATTGAATCGAGTACCGATGTCGACTGCTTGGCTAAATTTACCTTTAACTTCGGCATATGTAGCTTCACGAGGTACGATATTAAATTCGATTGCGCGTAACGCTAAGAAATCTCTGTCGGCGGTCTTAGCATACGTTTGTTTAATAATAGCTCTTGCCATGATGTAAGCTTCAGCAAATTCAAACGCGGCCGGAGCTACACCATCATAAATCATAGAGCCTTCACGTTTATCGTATTTAGAGTTAACACGATATAGCATATCGGCTAATAGATTTTCGTATGTTTTATTCTCGTACATTAAACGTTAATCTCCTTACTGATATTGCTAATAACACCGTAAATGGTGTCGCATGTAAATATACATAAGACTGAACCTTCGTTATTAGAAAATTCAAAGTCGTAGACATCGGTGATTCTATCGTCGTGTAACAAGGCTTCTTTAATACGTTGCTCGATAAGGGCATAAACATACGGTATAGCTTCGCCGATTAAATCTTCGAGTTCTATACCGTAGTCCCAACTATAAATAAGATATTTATATCGTGGCGTGTTAATGATTTTAAAAATTGCTTGCTTCATGGCTTCGATATCGTCACACATGTCGAGTAATTTGTAATCGTCTTCGTATCGTACTCTAAACGTATAAGAAGGTTCCTTCGTAATTAGAGTCGGATCGAAAACGTCGTAGTTAGAATTAGATGGAGTAAGTGCCATTATTTAGTCGTACACCCCACATTCGGATTATATAAACGGTCTAAGGCAATATATCGTTGCCCGCCGGTTTCTTGAATTAATAGTACTTTATCGCCTACTTGTAATTGATTATGTACTAAATATTTTTTACGGCCTTTATATTCGTGATTGTGACTAGCAAATTCAGCGTAACCACCGCCACCACTTCTATTTTCGGTGATATGATCGACGGACATTTCCATCGTCCACTCACATGTATTTTTCGTTAATACGATACGTTCTTCCGGTATCGGTAAATTAGCCCCTAACGATATAACTAACGGATTAACTTGTGTAACGGAGCCTATTAAAATACTTACCGGAACAGCACTATCTATCGTATTCATAGCTATTTCTTTAAATAAATTAAGTATTTTATTATAATCGTTGTTCATTATTTAACACCCGTTCTTATGATTTTTACCGGAGCTACACCGTCACGGAATGCATAGTTAACGTCGTTCCCTTGAATAACGTAACCACGCTTAGTACTATTCCCGACGAAACCACCGTTACCGTCAGCAATAACGACGTGTTGATTGTCGCCGTATACTAATATGTCGCCAGGATTAGCTTGTCCAGTATATGCTTCTGAAACATAACCCTTAGCATTTAAACCGGCTTCCATATTATCGACATTATCGATACCTTGATTGTATAGATCGGCGCAATCTGCGTTATAGTAACTAGCACCGGCTAAAGCACGGTTAACGCATCCATTAGAAGGATCGATCGGATAAGAAGTACCTTCGATAGCACTCATACCAGCTTGAACTTGTGAATTAGTCGCATTCGACGTTTTAGACGCGCTAGACGAAGACTTACTAGATTTATGCTTACTCTTCTTGTATTCTTCGATACGTTTTCTAACTTCAGCATCGCCATAATCTTTCGTTTCGATCTTAGGCTGTTGTTTATCGAAGTAAATCAACTCTAAATCCATTCGATGTTCATGATTTTTAAAGGTATGTTCGACCGCATTAACATATACTAATTCGTTTAACAACTGATCACCTAAATTAAAATTAACGTAGATACCGCTACCAGGTCTTAACGACGTATCACCTAATACTCCTTTTAGTTTTAATGTATGAGTTTTTTTAGATAAAGACTCTAACATTTTCTTGGCCTTATCGATAGCATTAACATCTTTCTCGTCGGGTTTATATACCTTTTGAAGTACACCCCAGCGTTTAATGTTATCGTTACAATACGCGCCGCCAGTTCGTAACAATTCTTTCTTGTTCTTACCTTTAACAGGCGCTTCACGTACTACTAATAATTGAGTGTAGGTATTTTTATCGATCGACGATATATATTCGTAGTCTTCGACTTGAGTCTCGTCGATCAAGACTTCGGTGATCATATCGTCCATCTCTTTCACATATAAAAGGCCTTTGTCGTCGTATACGACATAGATCGGTTTATGTTTCGTTTTATTATTAACGGGAGATGCGATCGTCGACTTCATAAGGAGCGTTTGGATAATATCTTGTACCGTTTTATTGTCGAATACATGGTCGATCTTAACTTTCGTATCGACTATATTGCCGATCTTAATACCGAAATCTTCACATAAAGCTTTAATACGTTCAGAAGCTGTTTTCGTATTATCGAATACATAGCATCCATACGATTTAAGGTAGCGAAGCTGGTCGTAACATAAGACTTCGATGAATCGTGACTTACTACGACTCTTTTCAAATACGTAACCAACAAAGATAACTTCGCCATTAACGGCGAACGTAACTTGATTCCCTTCTTCGAAATCGAGTACTTCGTCTTTGTATACTCTAAATTTAAGTTTAGCCGGAGCAAGATCGGGACTACGATCTAACGTAACCCCGTCTTGAGGGTCGATAAAGAACTCTCCTTTATCGTTTTTTATGATTAACGAATAGTCGACTAATAAAGGAGCTGGCTTAACGGTTAATGTTTGAGTAGTTGCCACCATTATTTAACTCCTTTACCATTCTCGTATAACTGTAGCGCTTGTTTACCGGCTAAGTAACAAGGTACCGTTATCTTATTTAAAGCCGCTATTGCAAATAAATTATTAGTGTTGCCTAACTCTTTTTTGATAACGCGTTGTAATGTCGATTTAATACCGCCAGAAGGAGCTTCGACATTTTTATTAGGCGTCTTAGCAGATTCTCGTGTCTGTTCTGTTTTTTGTGTTTTAGTGCCGTCAGCATTTTCGGTCGTCGTTAACTTCTTAGTACCGTATGATTTCCATTCTTTTAATACGATATCTAAGTACACATCAAAACCGTGTTGCCAGGCTTCTTCTGTATTTAAATCTTCGATAGTTACTTTCGTATTTACCATGCTTAACATAGTGCCATCTGGCTTCATACGTATCACGATGAAATTAACAGGTTGTTTAGCCTTCTTCATTTTCATAATCTCATCGATATAGTAGCTTGCCTTCTTAGATTTAAATAATAAAGATTGGTTAAACGGATAATTGCTGTTCGGCAATAACAGTCTAAATGCGTAGCTGGTGAGGCCCATATCCTTCGGGATATTAACTTCGCCAGTACTCAATAAATCGACTGTTTCGTTCTTATTAGAAAAAGCTATATTAAGTTGCTCTGGAGGGATCGGAATTTGAATATTGCCGATATAGAAATAATATTGACCTTTCATTAGATGACACCTCCAGTCGTAGGATTAGATTCGAGTGCTTGTTTTAGACCGGCTACGAAGTTAGTCGTAAATGCGCCGTGGTCTACGTCAGAATCGATATTATTATGGTTAACGACATTTAAATTAATTGTGCGGTTAGACCATTCTTTAACGGCATCTGTTAAGTAAGAGCCATGAAGATTTTTAATTTCTTCGGCCGTTAATTCGATACCTTTAGCCATTTTATCGGTATTTTTAGCCGTTTTCTTAGAGTTCTTAGCAGTATCTTTAGCAGCATTAGCTACGGCATCACGTTTATTATTGTTGTCGATATCGCTTTCTTTACCGTTAGTCCAGCTACCGTTATCTTTAAAGATATTCCCGATGCGTTCTGCACCAGATTGGCCTAGATTATAACCGTAAGTAGCTTCGTTCATCGTATCGGTATAATTCATCTTATAGTCGCTAAGAGGACCGCTAGTCGTTTCTACGTGGAAGTTACCGGCTACGACATGACCGACACCCGATAATAGATTCTTTAAGAACGGTACTTTCGATAATACATCGATCATCGCATTAATACCTTGTACGGCATAATCGACGATATTATTCCATAAGTCACCGAATAAATTCTTAATAGCTTGTACTGGGTTTTTGAATACAGTCATTAAGAAGTTAGCCCATGCAATAAACATGTTCCATACAAAAGCAATACCGTTATAAATAACGGAGAATAAGAAGCCGAATAAACCACCGATGATTCCGACTACGCTTACCGAAGTACCGGCCCAGTCATTATAAGCATCGACTACGAGATAAATAGCACCGATAATAGCCATAATAGCTAATGCTACCCAGGTCGCCGGACATGCTAACATAGCAGTATTTAATTCCCATTGAGCTATAGTCGCCGCAACAGTCGAAGCTGTAGCTACGGCCCAGTTAGCAGCATATACGAGAGCTACGGTTGCTATTCCGAATAAAACAGCTTTAACGACTTCACCGTTTTCTTGTAACCAACTAAATACTTGTTGACCGACTGTTAATATCTGTTTAAATGCATACGATATTTCGTTAGCTATATTAGTGATGATCGGAGCTAAGTATTGGATATTGTTTTCGATACTATCGATAAATTGTCTGAATTCTGGTGAATTAGCTAAGTCGTTAATAACGTTAAATAATGGAGCAAATGCATATTGAGCTACCGACTTAATATCGGTCGCCCAGTCTGCGAATGTATGAGGTAAGGAACGATAGGCTTCTTCAATTTCGGCCGCATTATCTGTCATAGCCTTCTTAATAATTTCAGCTGTAACTTTACCTTCAGAAGCTAGTTTCTTTAATTCACCACGAGAAACGCCCATAGTTTTAGCGATGATATTCTCGATCATCGGAGCATTCTCGGCAATTGAACGGAATTCGTCACCTTGTAATGCACCAGAAGCTAAGCCTTGTGTTAACTGGATCATAGCATTCTTTTTATTGACGCCAGTCGTACCACCGATAGCCATTACTTTGTTAATCTTTTCGGCAAAATCGATAGCCTCTTTAGGATCTGGGAATGCGTCATGAGCCGATTGTGCTAACGTCGCTACTGTTTCGGCCATAGAAGCATATTCGGTACGGGAACGCCGGGCGGAGTCATAAATTTGTTTATTTAACCCGACTACGTTGCCTTGCTCTCCGGCTACTAATTTTAATCGTGCTTGAATCGATGCAAATTCTTGAGCGGCTTCGAATACATGACCGATCGCATCGCCTACTTTAGCAATAGCAGCAGCTGCTATATTAGCCCCTAAAGAACCTAAGAAGATTGCTTTAAGGTTAGATAAAGAACCATTTGCTTTATTGGCCGCATTGCCAGTATTCGTAACTTGCTGTACGAAGTTGGACATGCCGGTCGAAGCATTACTAGCCGTTTGAGTTATATCTTTTAAGACAGGAGAAACACCGTTATTTAACTTAATCGTGTTAGATAATATAGACATATTCTACTCCTGATTTATTTCGTTTTAATTCTTTGGAAATGTGAGTCCGCTCCTTTTCTCTCATGGCGATCGAGGCGAAGATAAAATTTCGTTCCTGTTCATCCATAGAATTTAATTCGAGCGGACGTATATGTAAATCTTGGAGTGCCCTATGGTAGAGATATGCCTCTGGGTTCTCCTCTATTAGTTTTTTAATTCGTCGATATCGTTAGCTTTAGTACCGGACATAACTTCTTGTAACGCATTTGTTAATACTTGAGTTTCGCCAGGATACAACATAACACTTAACAATTCGTTAGCGGAGGATACGCCATAAGAGTCTTGTAGTTCCGCATCGTTTAAAGATGGATATAATACGACAGCTTCGAGAAGTTCGGCGTTAAGATTTTCTTCGTTAACGACGGACTCTTTTTTGCCGTTTTTAATCGTAGTTTTCGTATTGCGTTTCGTAATTTCTTCGACACGTTTAGTGCTAATTGGATGTAGTACCCATTCGATCGGAGTACCGTCTTCATTTGTGAAGCGTTCAGATACGACTACCTTTACGTCTGGTAAAGATTTAGCGTTAGATTTAAAGAATCCATTTAAGGACATATTTTTGATATCTGCCATAGAGGGTTAATCTCCTTGTATAGAATAATAAGGAGCCATAAGGCCCCTTATCTAAGATTTACGCGGAATTAGGCTTGCATACCGTCTAATTCTTTAAAGTTTTCTGGAATTTCAAGACCTTCGAATGTGAAGTCTACGTCTTGTTCGAGGTATTTACCGTCGGCATCGGCTAACGTAAGATTGAAGTTATCGATGTTAACACCTTTAACGATCACTGTACGAGTACCAGCTGCGGAATCGGAATCCTCGTTAGTAACTTGAAGATCGAAGTATACGTCTTTACCTTTATTCATAAAATCGAGCATAAGCTCTGTGAAGATCGGTGTATTGTCGTATACTGTCATAGAGCCAGTACCTTTAGCGCCGACAGATTTATTGCCTTTAGTGATACGACCTAAGATAGATACTTCGTCTTTAGTTTTATCGAGTTTAATCTCGATTTTTTTAGCGTTTAATAGCAAACGACGTTTACCGTTGATAGTCATATAAGCACGAGCTTCGACTGCACGGATAACGTCTTTTGCTAACATAGTTTGAACTTTATCTGCCATTAATAATTAGCTCCTTATTTTACGTAGCAAGTAGCGTACAATTTATCCATAGCGACTGTCGGGTTAATCTCGTAGTTAACGACTACGGAACCTTTTTCGTCGCCCTCTGTCGGAATTTGAACGTCTTTAGATTCAAATTCCTTAATTGCACGTACCTTAGCATAATCTTCGAAAAGTTTTACGATGTCGTTCCATAAAGCAATACGACCATCTTTATCGTTAGGAGTTTTACCTAAATAATAATTGTTAAATAATCGAGCTACATCGTATGCGGAATTATCGAGTACTCTAATAACTTGGTTAAGAGCAAAATCTTTAGTGCGTTCCTTAGAGAATTCGGTAAATGTATTCACGTCGGATAATAGACGAGTGTTGCCTTTAACGTTACCGGAAGCAGAATCGGCTACGTTATGGAATACGATTTGACCGCCTTTAATAAATTGTTCTAATTCGTATTGTTTATATTGTACGTTAAAGTCATATTCTCCATCGTATACATGGTTGGTAAGGGATCTATTAATAGGACAAGATGCTTCGGCCCCAGTTAACCAGTAGACACCAGCACCTGGTTCCGCTCCTTTATCATTAACTTTATTAGCTAAGGAAATAACGCCTTCGTAATTAGCCTTAGTGTTGTTATAAAGACATACTTGGAATTTTTGACCTGTAGTTTCACGAGTACGTTTAGCGAATGCGATGAATAAGTTTTGAATTGTTTGATCAGTACCGGCATAGCCTAACACGTTGAAGTAGAACGGCTCGATCAATTCGATATACTTCTGATAGTCGGATGCTTGTACTTGAGTACCGTTAGTACCGCCATTCAAGTATGTAGCTGCTTGAGCTGTGAAGTTAGCCATTTCGTTAAACGTAACGAATGCATTATCTACGAGCTCTTTCGGAGTAGCTAGACCAGTTTGTTCGTCGACTTTCTTAACGACGCCGTCAGTTTTTAAGTATGTCGTAACCGTGAATTTAGATGCATCGTTAATATCGGCCGCTACTGCGACTGCGATATCGTTGCCACGTACACCACCGCACGTCGCCGTAGCGACGGTAGATTGTGCTTTAACTGCGTCGGAATTTAAACGATATAAATATAATGTTTTAGTATTAATGAAAAGATCACGAAGACCTTTCATTTTTTCGTGAGCATAATCGTAACCGAAGATACGAAGGGAATCCTTTTGGAATTCTTCTTGTTCGACACGTACGATTTTGTTAGTTTCGCCCCAGTCTAAGGAAAGTGCCATAGTCGCATAACCGCGATCTACGATTTCTGCGAATGGTTTTAATTTGGAGACGAAGTTGATATATGCGCCTGGCAATGTTTTATTTTGAAATAGCCAGTAACCGCCACCTAATGCCATTGAGTAGTTCTCCTTTATTTAAAAAATTAATCGTTAAAGATTTCGTCATTAAAAACTTCAATGACCGGTTTATTTAAAGTATCTTGTAGTAAAGCTTCGACCTCTTCGATGCTGTATTCGCGATCTTCGATGACCGCGGCAATTAAGTCGGCGTATTGTTTAAAACGTTCAGAAGCAATAATCACTTCTGGAGTAAAAGTAGGAACTGGAGCAGTAGTTGTTTCTTCGTTAATTGCATCCGTTACTACTACTTCAGTTTTCTTTGTTCTTGGCATTATCTGTTACCTCTTGATGTTGTTTTAAATTAAGCATAGGATCTTTATTAATAGCTTTTAAGATATGATACTCATAAGAGACTTTAAAATGTAAGATGCCGTCCGTAACACGGTGACTCATATCGATGCCGTTGAGTAGTGATCCGTCGGAGAGGGTTATATATTCTAAGTCGAAATATAAGCTTTCCGTAATCGGATTAATTTGTACCTTTTGCTCTTCGATATAATCGTCGTCTGAAATAAAGAACATAATATCGAAGTCATTACGTCGTTCATAACGAATGTCTAGTAAATGCTTCTGTTCTGTATTTAATGTTTCGATAACGAAACAAGGGAATTGTGCATCTGATTTAATCTCGTCGATATATATAGGGTATTTAAAGCTGTTAAATAATGATTTAGCTATGCCGTCGATGATTTCGTTGATATAGTTCATTATTTGCTCCACGTTGATAAGTAGTCGTCGAGCGCGTTCTTAATAATCTTATCTGATGCTCTTCTCGTAGCCGCTTCTGCCTTCTCTTGCATATGTAAGCCCTTAACAAACGACTTAGTAAGACGTTTACCGAGTACGGGTATAAAACGTCCTGGTCGTTGCCTATGGCCGTCGTTTACATATGATGCATAGGAAGCCGTATTCTGTACTTTAACAGTAGTATCGTTAATACGTTCTGCTTCCCAGGATCGTCTCATGTGTTCCGATTCTGAACGGTATTTACCGTCCGGCGATATCTGTAGCTGACCGACCGGAGTATTAGCTATAGCTTCGGCTAAATAATGTTGTGCTAAGTTGTCGGTGATTTCTTCGTTAAGAGAAGATATATTATTCTGAAGCTCTTGAGTCTTCCTTAATAGATCTTCGAATCCCGAAAGGTCGACAGTAACGTTAGCCATTATGTTTACTCTTAAGCGTTAATTGGATCTCCTGGTGAGTATCGTATAACGCAACTTGTGAGGAAGCTGTATAAGCGAAGTGTCGGCCGTTTCGTATCACTTCGATATCGGTACCTGGCTTAATCTCGAGATCGGGCGAAATGAATAAGACTACGATTTGCGAAGCCGATGGTAGCTTATTAATAATATCGTTAGATTGAAGCGTCTTGTACGACACTCGACAAGGGTAACTGATTGCTTCGAGTTCGCCGTTCTTAATTATGCCAGTGAGAGGATCTTGTATGGCTTTCTTCTGTTCAGTAAGAATACATGTATCTGTATAAAGACGCTCGATATGTTGACGAGCTACCATTTTAATTTTCGATAACATGTTATTTCAGTACCTTCTAAGGATAACCATTTAGATGTAAGAGCTGTTAAATTTGATAAGGTATTATCGCCGCCGAACTCAATTTCCGTATCGCCCTCTTTTAATCTGGTGATCGGTTGAAGATCGGCTTCTTTAAGAATCATATCTTTATGATGGTCGATAAACCTTGCGGCCACTCTTTTATCGAGTAGTCCAGATAGTTCGGACGGCAACTCTTCGTCGTTTAAGATATTGAGAAGATATTGCCGTTCCGCATCATAGATATATTGAAGAACGGAGTCGTATTCTGGCGTCACGTTAAAATGAGTCGTGAAGCGAATTAGTTCTTTTATAGAATCCATGATTATTTAACCTATATTATTTTTTAAATGTTGCTTTAACTACTTTAGATTCGTTAGTAAGAGCTACTGCATAGTGTTTATTAGCTACGATATTAGTAACGCCTTCCAATTCTTTATAAGCTGTTACTAATTGAATATCGCGTTTTAATACGACTGTAACTGCTGGAAGAGCTGGAGTACCGTCTTCGATTTCTGGAGTTAAGCATACGATGTAGTTATCGATCGTAGCACCAGTATCGTTAATACGACGAGATACGACTACACGACAGCCAGCTACCATACCGATTTCACCAGATACCATTACGTCGTTACCGTATTTATTGCGATCGATGAAGTCTGGATCTAAACGAAGAGTCGTTACTTGAGAAGGAGCGACGAAAAGAACTTTTTCAGTGTTGCCTTCTTCGTTCAATTTATCGACAGCATTTACTACGCCTTTGTAAGAGATAGGTTTAGCGTCTGTAGAAGTTAATGTAGCAGTACCGAGAGCTGTCAATACGTCTTGATCCAATTTATCGGCGATAGACATTACGATTTGATGAGTAGCTTCGCCTACAGGATCGCCATAACCGGAAAGAACTGCTTCGTCGGAAAGTGCGATAGCTTTAACGGCTTTTTTAACGGCAGCTTTTTTAGTAGATGCTGTCATAACGGAAGCCGTAGCAGAAACTGCTTCGCCTACTTCTTCGGCTGCGCCAGTGTAGTTCCAGGATGGAATAGTAATTTCGGAACCAGGTACGCCTACGAGAGTCGTATCGATTTTTGCGAACGGAGTAAATTTAAGTGCTTTAGGCAAGCCAGCAGATACCATATCTGCCATAACTTGAGGATTAATAATATTTGCTAGTTTTGTTTCGTTAGCCATTGTAAGATATTCTCCTTATTAATGAGATAATTCGTTATAAAGGTCTGGATCTTGCTCTTGAAGAGCTACGCGATCCTTGTAAGATAATTTATTAAATTGTTCTTTAGTTAAGCCGTTTTCAGTTTTAGGCGTTGCTTCCCCTGGTACGACACCTTTAATAGAATCTTGTTTAAATAAATAAGGATCAGATTCTTTTAAAGATTTAATTTGTTCTTGAATACCGGTGATAGTTTCGTTATCGTAAGTGATCTTAGAGCGGTCTAATAAGCCTGTTAATATTGTTGTATTCATGGCGCCGGCTTCTAATACTTCTCTTGCGATTGCCGTATCGATCTTCATAGTCTTGATACTTTCGAGATAATCGCTTTCTCTTCGTTGTGCGGCGTCTTGAAGTTCTTTAATTTGTTGTTGCAATGCTTCGTTCGCTTCGTTAGCTTTAGATAACGTGTTAATATCGTTCGTTAAGTTTTCAATTTCTTGTTTAGCTTGCTTATATGCATCGTTTTTTTCGTTAAATTGTGATTTAGATACATAGTTTTTACCGTAGTCTTCGATAATTGCTGTTACTTGATCTTCGGTAAGGTTAAGTGCTAATAGTTGTTCTTTAGTCATAGGGGAAAGCTCCTTAAATTAATACGTTTCGTTTTATTCTCGTGAGTCACATCTCACATTTGATTAATTGTTATTGCTTGTTCTTTATCGTCTTCAAACAATAAAAAGACAATATAATAAGAGTGGCGCCGACTATTTAAGATAATCGGACTTCCACTCTTCGTAAGTCATATCGGGTATGTACTTTGTCTTCTGATCTGGTCGTGATGCTCGTGAGTTAAGTGGTACGTTAGGTATCATCGTCGAACGACAATATGGATGAAACGGTGGCGCCGTTATTCCGGGTTTAAAGTCGGATAACGGTACGACGTGTTTATCGAGGCGACGACATATAGACGACGTATGCGTATCGAGCGTCGCTAAGATCTGATATTCTTTTACGTTTAACTCTTTAAAAGAATCGTGTAACGCTAATTCTTGAACGTATGCCGTTTCAGTTTCGACTAAACGTCGTACATTAGATATTTGTGTATTAAACGACTGCGATATACGTTCCGTCGTGCGTTCCGATGATTCTTGTGCTATAAAGGAACGTGTTATCTCTTGACGTAGCTTATTAATAAGAACGTCTTTCTGTTGCCATATACGATCGGAGAAATTACTTTCGCTCCACGGTTGTCGTATAGTAGCTAATATCTGTTTCTTAGGTACTTGTCTAAAAGTTTGATAGTTGCCTAATAATGATTGTGTTATATATGCTGATTGATAATAATTAGATTCATATTGTTTAGAAAGGAAATCTGTTAAATGAGCATTAGTGTCGGCGGCCATCTCTTCGGCAAACTGTTGCGTATGTATCCAAAGTGCTTCGATACGAGAGAGTCGTGACCTTAACGATGCATTTTCGAGCAGCTTAATTTGTTTAGGTGATAAATCTTTTTGTTGTGCCAGCTTAATATATTGTTTTAGCGTTAATTTAAACGCCTTTAATTCTCTTGCCGTTAATTGCTTTTTGGCTTCTTGTAGTGTTATGCCGTTAGTATTTGCATATTTCTGATAGAACGACTGTATCTGTGATACTTGTTTTTCGAGAGCATACTCGGTTATCGACGTAAGATCGTTAAATTGCTTTTGCGCATCGAGTAAGCCATCTTCTTTTTGTCGGATAAAACGATCTTCCCAATACATGATTAATTACCTTCGTATGTATAATCTTGATTAAATACTTCTTGTCGTTCCTTTTTAATTTGTTCGAGCTCCTCATCGACGTTAAGTGTAAACGGATGATTGGCGACTAAGGTTCTTTCGGATAGGATGCCGACAGAATTTTTAATAGCTTCGATAGTATCTGTTTGATTAATAGGTAAGTCTCGATTAAATATAAATTTAATAGAATCTATTAAAGGTAAATTATTAAGGGATCGATAAGCATTAATAAACTCTACGAGATTATGTAACGAAGCCTGGAATTCGGCTTCCATTTCGTTAGCATCGAGGTCGATATCGGAATACATCGAGTTAATGTTCATCTGATTAGGGTTATTACGCATCCGATCGTCTTTAGCGTCGAAGCCACGACCATTCGTAATGATTGCACGTTCTAATTCTTTAATAATCGTCGTGTAGTTAGTCGCATCGACATTAACGTTTAATGCTTCGACATCGCCTTGTACTTCCGGAGTCGAAGAGATTTTAATAACGCCGTGTTTAGCTAAGTTATGTCGGAACTCTTCGAGGTTGGTACCGTCGTACCCTTTAAGTACTAAAATCGTATTATGTACGTCTTGAGACATTACGTTAGCGAAGTTAGATAACATTTGATTAAGGGCATCTTGAAGTGTCTTAATGCGGTCGATTAAGAATGTCTCGTCTGAATTAGGCTTAAACCAGATTAACGGAACCGATTTCCAGTTGTACGAGATATCGTTCTTCTGAATATACGACGTATTATATTTAGTCGTGTCGGGGAATATAGAGCCGTTAGTATACGTGTAATAATGTACGCCTTCGGGTAAATAGTATTCGACGTGTGTTTCTGTCGTCGTTAGATTCGTATTCTGATATATCTCGATGTCATAGAAGTAAATAAAAGCGTCGAGTTGTTTATGCTCGTCGTCATGCCAGAACGGGATAACGTTTTCTGGCTTAAAACGCTTAAAGGAAAGAGTACCTTTATCGTTGATATATGGATGTAGATAACCGATAGAACATTGATATACGTCTTTACCTAACTCTTTAAGTAAATTCTGGAATGATGGATTAAAGTATTCGGTAAGGTCGATATCTTGTTGTATTTGAGTATCGATCGGTTTAGATAATAGATAATTTGTTTTCTGATCGACTAGATCGTCGAATAAGTTATTAATGATCTTATTATTCGGGATAATACCAGAAGCGTCTTCCATCTTATTCTTTTGAGTGTAGATAAGATGCTTAGGTTCATTCTGTTTCCCGAGATAATAATTTCGAGATAGGATCATTTTGCGTCGTTTCGTGGAGAATAGGAATTTTTCGAGTTCGGCTTTAACGAATTCTTGTTCCGATACGCCTCGATTCTGACGTATAATGTCTATCCATTGTTCAGTAGTATTCATTGGATATCCTTTATTAATCAAAAGAGAATATAGGAGTTTGTGTATTAATCTTTTCGGCGACACCTGTTAAAGCATCGGGAGCATCGTCATGTAGGTTTTTACCTTCACGTTGATAAGATGTTATTGCTTTATAAAAATCTGGATATTTATTGTGCCAGTTATACGGGAAGTAAATGTGTTCCATAACCCATGTAGCATTAGAGAGTATTCTAGATTGTTTATTCTTAGACTGATGGAATGGTCTTATTACTGTGTAATTAGTGTTATAAGTGTCTGTTAAATAATAAGATATTTGTCGAGAGAACCCTCGGCCGCCGTTATTCGATTCGATGTACGCTTCGTTAACTTTATAATCGAACAAATGTTTTGCTACGAGAGGTTCTGTTATTTCCATCGGATCATTCGTATAAATGACGTCGAGTATATAGGCTTCTTTTTGATATATGCCGTATATAATCGAACATAGATAATCGGTACCAGTATCTGCCGTATCTGTGTAAGACTGTATCTTCTCGAATTGAGGAGGCTTATCGTATGTCTTGAGGGACGAGTAAAGCTGACCTTTAAGGTCGATCGGTTCTTGTTGATAGTTCGCATAGAATATATCGGGAGATATTAACTTCTTCTTCTCTTCGTAAGACTCACGGGAAAGTACTTCGTCGCATAGCATAGTGCCATCTTCTTGAAGTGCTTTAAGCGATACGACCTCGGCATCGTCCTTAAAGTGATTAATAATACGTCCAGCTAAATCGTCGGAAGCCCAGCGTGTCATTATGATAATGATTTTGCCGCCTTCTTCTAGTCGTGATAGCATCGTATTTGTAAACCATTCGAAGTGAGCTTGTTTAGTAAGTTGGTTATTTGCCTCGAGAGCATTCTTAATTACGTCGTCTATGATCATTAAGGAACACCCGAAACCGGTTGCCGTACCCGAAGGAGATGTAGCCAAATAAGAAGAATATTGTCCTTCGAGGCTCCACATATTCATGGCCGCATCACCTTGTTTAATTTTGATATCGGGAAATACATCGGAATAAACAGGAACGTATGGATCAGCTTTATTAGTTTGAATTGCATTACGTACCGATTTAGCGAATTGTGTCGATAGTGTTTCGTTGTAAGATCCCGTCATAATCTTTTGCGTCGGATCTTTACCGAGGTACCATTCGACAAATAATGAACCAGTACGTGATTTACCGGTACGTGGTGGCATTGATACGACTAATACTTTTTTAGAGGAGTTGAATACGAAGTTCTGTAGAGTGCCTGTTAAGTGAATAAGATATTGGCGCGATCGTTTGTAGAAGTCGGGAGCCATTAATTCACAATAATCGAAGAAGTCACGCCTAGCTAATTCTAAACGTGCTTCGTACTGAATTCGTTTTTTTAACTCTGGCGTCATTCTCATTTGGCTTACTTTAGAAATTCGTCTCACCTCCTTTTAGTGTTCGTATGCGTTCGTAAATGTTAAAAATCACATAGGGAATATTAATCGTGTTCTTTCTCAATTAGAGAACGAAGCTCTTCTGTTGTTAAGGATTGGACCGGATTATTAATCGTCGTGTCCATTTTGATACGTTGTTCATAAGCAGCATCCATCTTATTTAAAATATCGAGTGCTTTAAGACGATCGGTAGCTTTTATATCTTGATCGTAGATAAACTGTGTTAATAGGTTTCTTCGATCTTCGATAGTTGCTACTCGTTGTTCGTGTCTTTTATTAATACGACGCTCTAATTCAGCTATGTAAGCTTGAATGGCCGGTTTTTCCAAGTTTTCGCTGGCTATGTTAAGTGCCGCTTTACGTGTCTTGCACTTATAACCCGCTTCTACTGCGGCTTTATACGCATCGTGATTGCTGGCTACATATTCCTCACAAAAGATAGTTTGTTTATGCGTTAAAGTGTACCCATCGACAATAAGCTTGCCTCTTGAGTTTTCTTTAATGGCGATGGATCTCACCTCTTTTCGTTGTATATATTAATTCGAATGTATGTTCTATTTTAGGGATAAAAAAAGTACCCTCTTATTAGGAGGGTATCTTTTTTTTAGTAGTAAATTTTGAAAGAAAGGAATTCAAAAAATGACAATTCACATGTAAAAGTAGTGTTACAAAAACAATAGGAGGTATGAATTATGTATTGTTTTACTCTTACAGTATATATATTATATTGTTATAGGGGAAAAGAGGGGAAAAGATATTAGATAATGTTATTTATATGTTATATATGTTGTTATATGTAAGAGAAGTTATAGAAGCTAATAAAAATGAAAAGGCGGTCGATTATGTTCGGCCGCCGTTTATTGTTTTGATGTAGTTGTATGTGTAATTTTGCAATTTTTTAAAACTAGATTAAAGAAAATATGATCATCGGCAAATACATACCGACGAATATTAAGAATAATATAATAGTTAATTCATCATCCATTGTTGTCTCCATGTAGAATAACGCATACCTCTTTAAGAGCTTCGACAAGGATATATTTAATAGCTCTAAAAGTACATCCTCTATTCTGTGTATAGGACAATTCCCAATTACTAGCTATTTGTACTAAAGGTATATCATTTAGATAATAGTTAGTTAATAATAACTTATGGCGGGCATCCTCTACTTGATTAATCGTATTAATAACCTCTTGCTGGATTTTAATATACTCTTTTTGCGACTGTACTTCTTGACGTTTATATTCTTGAAGTAGGCTTTGTAGTTCTTCATCGTCAAAACGTGAAATATCTTGATCGTAGAGCTTGGTTAATGCATTCGACTGTTTAAGATTGATCTTAGCCTCCTTATATCGTTCAAGGTATTTTCTGGCTAAGTTAGTATTATAGTAAGGATGGTCTTCATTGAAAAGAGGTTTCTCTAAATAATTATTAGATTTATCTAATAGTTCTTTAATAAGATTCTTTCGTTGTTTAGTATATGTCATAGTATTCCTTTATATATATATTTAGTTAAATAAAGAGATGAGGAAATGAGCTAATAAGAATATGAATGCCAGCGCACCATATACAAGGGCTCTCAAATAAAATGTCGATACGATAACGACGTTGTCCTCAAGAAGATCGACATAAATATTAGGTTCTTCGCCAGGACGTTGTTTTCTAATTTTAAGATTCATGGTTATTTCTCCTTTGTCATACTTTCGCGCAACTTAAATAATGCTCGGCTTTTAGCTTCATGTACTGCACTAGGTTTAATGCCGAGTGTTTTAGCAATTTTATTCGATGAGTATTCTTTATAATAGAATAACTCGATAACAGCCTTTTCTCGTTCGGTTAACGACGATAAATCGATGCTTGGTGGTGTGAGGTCTTCGAGTACCTGGTCGAGTGCTTTTTCTGCTGTCGGATCTTCTATCTGCGATAATCGAGAAGTCTCGCCTTCCCCGTCATTTTGTAACCGATCTAGTTCTTCGACTGTAAGACTATTTAATATCTCGATAACATTAAACTCCTTAATGCCGGTGATTTCTGAGATAGCGTCTGTCGTGATCGGTTTATTAAGTCTTGTGAGAAGGTCTTTTGCTTTATTAATCTTTTTAAGTTTTTCGACGGCTAAGGCCGGAAGTCTAATCGTTTTATTCCGGCGAAGATAGTAGCATATTTGTCGGAAGATGCCATTTCTTGTGTATGTCGTAAACGATGCTCCTTTTGTATAGTCATAGCTCTCGAAAGATTCTAGTACGGCGATCATACCCTCCTGGAAAAGGTCTTCGATATCGTCGGCATCTTTATAAATCGAAGCGATACTAATTATGTGTCCGGCTTGATTAAGAACTAAATCTTCTTTAATATCTTTTTTGCGTCGTGTAGATGGTGTTTCATGGTACTCTTTGAATAGAGCTTTTTCTTCTTCTTTAGTAAGGAATTCTGTAGTTGGTATTAGATAAGATAGTTTCATAATAGTATTAATAGTATTTCCTTTAATAATGTTGTAGGGCCTAATAAATAAATGGGATATGGCGTCGTCCGCGCTAAAAAGAAAAGGCGCCAGAGTTGATTATCTCTTGGCGCCCGATCTAAGGTTATTAAATTGTCTTCGCTGTTCGCCATTCAATGGTATATTACGCACTGGATGATGGTCTTAAGCGATATTGTTGATGAACTTTCGATGAAGTTTTGTTAGTCTTTAGCAAGGAATAAATTTTGTTCTTCCTCGTTTGCTGGTATAACAGATGTAGCTGCTCCTATGCCATAACGATCTGCATTAAATTTATAGATGTAAGTCAATGTTCCATCGGTTAATACTAAAAGTAAATCATCAAAATCTAATTTCGGATCATCGTTACTATAGTTTTCAAGACGAACGATTTTAGTCTTAACTGGTATTAATTTAATAATTCTGTTGAGATATGCCTCAAATCTTTTATTTGATCCACAACGATGGGCCATGCTTAATAAAACACGATCATTAGTAAGCATTCTATGAATTTTTTGTTGATTAGAAAAACATTTAGTTAATTCATCTTCAGTAAATATTATTGTTTTTTTAGTTTCGTCATATGTTGCCATAATATTAGTCCTTGCTATATCTATATAAATTATTTAAAAGTAGCTGTCGATACGGCGATCAAACTATTTTCACCAAATGTTTTTGAGGCTTGATATTGGTATTTATCATCCTCTACGATTGCGAACCATGCTCCAATTCTTCCGTGATCATTAGTCACGACAAAAGTATCGACTACATTAAGAGAAGGTTTAAGATTATCTTGTAGTTCTTCTTTAAGATCTGCTTCAATTTCTGACTTGGTTCTGATTTTATTTGTTTTATATGTCGATTCAGAATTAAGTAATGCGTCAGTTATTTTTCTTCGACAATTATTGATATATGTTATTTCTTTATTTTCCATTGGATTAATTTACCTCGTCTATACTAACATCGAAGCCTGAGCGATTATAATAAACTCCAGCTTTATATGTTTTACCTTCGTCGTCTATAACCTTAAGATAAGCTGCGTGATTTTCATTACATTCATGTGGTGATTCAATGATAGCTGTATGTATGATACTAAATTCTTTAGGTAAACATTCTTTTAGTCGTTTAGTAAATGTTTTATGTAAATCTATAGGCGGTCTTAGGCGCCCTACAACACTAAAATCTGTTAATATTGTAAAAAGTGTTTCTTTTATAAGTTCTTTATTCTTCATTATCGTTATTCTCCATAAGGCAATCTTCTGTTAATTCGCCTTCGTCAATAAGGTATTTGACGCAATCAATATATTGTCGTTCAGCAAATAATGGTTTTAACATACTATTAAATTCAACCAATGCTTTACGGCTAATTCTTGCAATATATGCTCCATTACTAAAAATAGGATTCATAATAAAATAAGCGTTATCACCGCGACCTTTTTGATGAATAATATCGGCTTTTTTTGCCGCTCTTATTAATGCTGTAGCTTGCGCTTGAGATAAAGCATAGTTTCCGGTTCCAAGAAAACGTTTTAATTGTTTAGTATTAAGCTTAATATTATATCCTTTTCTTACACCAATTATGTGATTATCTTCATCTAAATGAAGAGCTAATACTCTAAGAGCACATTCAAATGTCGCAAAATTAGTCTGATTTTTACCTTGTTTTCTAGAATCTTCTCTACAGATTTCTACAAAATGTTGAATTAAATCTTCTTTGACAAGATTAAATATAAGGGTTCTTGTATTCAAATTGTTAAGATTAGCAAACTTACCATTTTTAGTAAAAAGCTCAATGTCGCCTATCATTTTACCTTTATAATAATGTTTTATAGGGCCACCGTTCTCTGGCATTTTTTCTAAAATGAGTTTGGCATCATAATCGAATTTAATACCATCTCCGTTAAAGCCGTCATCTTCTTTTCCTTCTTTTACATCATCTAGACCTGGTACTGGTTCATTTTTTGCAAGTTCATCGAATAATTCAAAATCTTCTTTTAGTGCCATAATTATTATCCTTTTCTTATTAAAATTTACTGATTTAAAATATCCCCATCGGGTTCTTTGTGTGTTATTAAAACCACCCATAGGGGTGTGTATTATTTTTTCTTCAAATATCATATAAAATCTAATGTTTTTTATGTTTTTTATGTTAATTTTTGGTGTCTGTCTCTTTTTAGAAATATAATAGAGTAGCCACCACTTTTTTAATCAGATCAAATTCTATACGTTAATCTACATCTATCACTCTACATATATTATACTAAATACTTTCGTCGCCCGCAAGTCATTGACAATATAATTTTCAAAAAAAACTGGAATATGTCCAGGAACATTTTCAATGCTTGAGGCGACGATCACTGTAGAATGATTATGAAGTGAGCGCCAGCGAACGAATTAATCATTCGGAAGTGTTTTACCTCTACGATGATATATTACTCACAAAAATATAAAGTTGTTACATTTTATAAAAAATATTTTTTGATGTAGTGAAATTAAATGAAACTGGCGAAGCGAACGAAGTGAGCGAGTTAGTTTCATTAGGAGGAGCGAAGCGACTCTTATATGTAATGCAAAATGCTGTTATTCTACAAAGGGTTAGATAATGCATTATGAATATCGTATTAATTTCACCGTCAATATGATATTACCTATGAAATGCTGTTAGTTATGTCGATATACCTATACAAATTATGCATAATAAATGTATCTGCATCGTCTAAAACTAACGGCATTATTTCGCTCCAATAAAAAAGTACCTAAATATCTGACGTTTTAATCATGATATTTAGGTATTAATGCATAACAACTATAATAATATAGCTTTCGTTAATATGATCTTTCTGTACATAGTATATTATGATCATCGAGAGGAAAACGGGGGAAACTATCTTATATTGTTTGATGCGGCCATGATGATGTAGTTAAATTTCGATATGTAATTTAGCTAGGATATATAGTTTAGATAAATGTTGTTTAGATATGAAATGATATTAGATTATTTTAATGTTGGAGCTATTAGAATGTAGTGGAGCTGTTAATGGAATATTATTATAATGTTTAAAGTCGCCGCCATGTGATACGTTATAACCATGTACGATGCAGATATTATAATCATTTAATAGCCATTATCGACATAACCAATAAAATCTTTAAGCTATGTAGTTTTATAGCATAGCAACACTAAAAGCATCTCTTACATCGTATTCTCGAGTACCACTATAAGATGTAGGAGTAGCTAATAATAATTGATGATATATTGTAGTTTAATAATGGCAGCTACTTCCTCTTCTGCATCGGCATACGATCACCAAAGGCTTTATGTTGCCGGCATCAATAAAGCATCGACTACATAATATATTGCCAGCATTCTTTGTCTAATAGCATGGCCACGAAATACTACTTCTCATGATGTATCGATAATAAGAACAGATGTTCGATGTATAACTACTTCCAGAACATTAATTGCTGCCGCCATCAAACACTCTATAATACTCTCACCATTAACAGCTACTCCTACATTATCTAAATTAAACTACATTTAAATCACATATAACTGCCGTTTAACAATAGCTATAAAATTCATTTATTTAAGCTGTACGAGACTTTTAAATAATGGATATACATTTATACTAGAAGCTATAATAACTTCCAATACAGACGCTTTATTTAAATCGTTCAAGAACATTAGCTACAAATAACTAATACTCGGCTTTACAGCCTCGGCCCGCGCTTACTGTTTCGCTACATATATCTACGATATAGGAATAGCCATAAAATTCATTTATTTAACCTGTACGGAAGTTTTGATATTAACCTCGTATGATTTATCCTAACGTAAATTCTACTTCGATATAGAGCGTCGTCAAATATTTATACATAATAAAAAGATCCCCTACCTAGATTATTCTAAGTAGAGGATCTGTTGTTATTTTATAACGCTTCCATATAGGCTACTTCTGATGTTCTACACATAGCCGCTAGATTATTTGGATTTAAAGGATCGCTTAATGTACCGAATACGTCGCCATACAGTTCCTTACCAGCTTTAATAGTTTTAGCTTTAGGACTGCCTTTAAGCAGTCTAATACCGGTAGCAAATCCAAAGACCATCATAACAGCCGCCATATCTAAACTAAAGCCCATACTTTGATAACGGCGTAGATCGTGATTGCACACGCCGTAGTTAGTTAAGTCGTGTCTTTCGACTAACTCAACTAACGTCATTTCAGTACCGAACCAGTTGATTCTAACGTTAGACTTCATATTCCGTTGTTGTGTGATTCTGTCGGCCCAGCGACAATTCCACGGGAAATATCCTAAGTCACCGTTGATACGATCGATTGTTAAGCCTTCTTCGTATGTGTCGTACATATCATTATAAAAACCTTCGAATGTTTCCCATCGAGGAGAATAGCCTTTCTTGCTGTATTTGTCATGTTGAGCTTGAGAAGGATTGTTACAGCGGTTCTTCATCTGCTTCCACTCGCGATAGAACTTAGTATTAGACATGCCGTGCTTAACATTCTTAGCGCCGTCTTTAAGCTTACGATTAGTCTTATTTTTGTAGTTATTAGCCGCTGTGTCTGTGCCGCCAGTTAGCTCATATGTATTTTTCTTGCTAACTTCGCCAGTACTATTATTCTTAACAGTCCATACATGGCCTTCACCTTTAATGTATTCATGGCCGATAATAGTGTATTCAGTTGTCTTAGATTGGATTTTTTGTTGTAGAGTCATTTTTGAAACCTCGTTAATTAAATAATAATGTATCGCTTTATTTGCGATTCAATGGGATATTACCTACTTTTGTCATGAAGTTATGCATGTCTAGTTATATCAATTCTGCATAGATAACATTATTTAACCCATTTACGACTAACTTTATTAACGAGATATGTTCTAAAAGCCTCAATATTAACGCTTTTCTTACGATGAGAAAAAGAGATAACATTGTCACGATATTCTGGATCGATTTCCATTTGATGTACTAGTTCCGTCGTTTTAGTTCTTCCGATATCGAAGATTTTGCCTAGATCTGTGATACTAGACCATTCTTTTGTAGCCATATAGCTCCTTGTTACTAACACTGATTGGAGTTATCATCTATCATACATTATTATAAATGATCGTATGTGTTCAGTCAAGGACACGTTATTGACTTTTAAAGGACTCTGTAGTAGTATATGTATATAGGAGGATATATATATGAGAGCACACAGATTAAAGGAACTTCGCATCCAAAAAGGGTTTAATACTCACGATGCTATTGCTAAAGCTATCGAGGAGGAACTTCGCCGAAAGATTGTCGAGGATAAAGGCGCTAACCTTACACCAGAAGATTTAAAGAATGCTTCTTTTAAGAGAACGTCTTATACAATGTTAGAGAATGGTAAGGTTAAATCGCCGCCGAAGCATATTATCGAAGCTTTATCTAAAATTCTTAATGTTGACTTAGATGAAATGAAGAATATCGTAACGCCAAAGGTCGATGAATACAATAAGGAGCTATTAATTGTGGACATTAATAGGCTTCTTATCAATCTCGATGAAAATCAAATACGAGCGTTATATACTATTATTTCGGCTATGAAATAGGAGGACTCAATGTATATTGATGAACGTAGGCAAAAAAACGGTACTATCTCCTATCGTTATGGAGAGAACTATAAGGATCCTTTGACCGGCAAGAATAAACGAGTTAGTGTTACATCGTCTAAAAATACTAAAGCAGTTCAAAAAGAGATGCAACGTATTCTTAGCGATAGAATTAACGAGATTCTAACGAATAGTGTTAGTAGTAAGACACTTACCCTTAAGACTTTAGTCGATGAATTCGTCGCCATCGATAAAGGCTTGCGCAAGGTAACTACACAGCAGAATATCGAATACCATGCTAAGACGTTATTAAAATGGATTGAAGGCGATATTTTAGTCGTTAATTTAAAAGCCATTTATATCCAGCGTATGTTAAATAAATGTCTATTAGAGAAGAGCTTCAATTATGTTAAGCGCGTTTATTCTGTACTAAAGCAAGTATTAAAATATGGTAAGCGTATGGGCTACATCAACGATATATCTTATTTAGAAGATATTATATTAAAGCGCCCTCCTCGTACTACCGAAGAAATGACTAAAGCCAGAGAGAAGTTCCTTACGAAAGATGAATTAAAAACTTTCCTTACGGCTCTTGCTAAGAAGAATCAACGAGTAGCCCTCCTATTCGAATTCCAGGCGTTAACCGGATTACGTATCGGCGAATTAAGAGCATTACGTGTTAAGGATTATAACCCTAAAAATGAGTATATTGACGTCAATGCGACGTTAAGTGATAAGGGCCTACGTCTACCCCCTAAGAATGAATACTCGGCCCGTAGAGTGCAATTAAATAAACGTGCTCGACATATCTTATCGACATTTATACAGCTTAACCATAGCCGTAAGCAAATCATGCAGCATTATAAAAACGACGATAATTATATCTTCGTAACGGATGGCGGCGTACCTTATGATTCACATTATTTAAATAAAATTCTTAAATCGGTACCATTTAATAAAACAGTAACGACTCACACATTCCGGCATACTCACATATCATTATTAGCCGAGAAACAAACGCCTCTTAAAACGATTATGGCTCGTGTAGGCCATAATGAACCTAAGACTACCCTATCGATTTATACTCATGTTACGGATGCTATGAAAGAACAAGAAAAACAGATACTCGATTCGATCGATATTATGGCATAATTAGGCCGGCATTATTGCCGGTCTTTTTTATTATAAAGTACTGTTTTTAAGTACTTTTTCCATGATTTTTAAAAAAGTGTCTCGTGGTGAAACGGTGGTGAAATCGTGGTGAAATTTCAAGCGAATAAATACGTATTTTAACGATCATATACGAACAAATAAAAAAGCTAGAAGATTAGGTAACTACTGGTTTTATCCAGTAAATACGTATCTTCTAGCTTGAGCTTTAATATTGGTGGAGATGAGGGTACTATACCTTATAAACATAGTATTTATCTATATCGGTAGTAAATAAACCCTTTATGGTGAAACGCGTGGTGAAATACTATTTATTTAATATATATTCATACCCTTGATCTTCTGCATATGCCTCAAGAGCAAGAATAAATTGTTCACGTAAATAATCACCGATACTCAAAATATCTTGACAGAATTTTTTGTTCTGCTCGTCAAAATCACTTGTAGGAGTAGGTGTTTTATAAAGCAAACTATTAAATGCGTCATAGCTAAATATGATTCTATTTACATATGCAGGATATCCATTAAAAAAACCACACTCATCTAGATAACCACCGTCAACAAAAAATTGGTCGCTACGTGCCACTAGTTCAATGAATGATAGCTTATCTTTAGTATATGTAAAATGAAGACGTTTAATAAATTCATTTAAACCATGATAAAACTCGTTAGGTGGACGTATATCTACGGCTGCCACTACATCAATTACCAAAAACTGTTCGAGTGATTCTGAGTCTTCGAATGCCTTTATTGCTCTTAAATAGCCTTTATATGATTGATCACTTAATTCTTGTAGCTCATCATTTATACTATACCAAACCATAAATGATCCATGACTATCACGTTGATCATTAATGTTGGCTATATAGATTCTATCTCCAAAGGGTGAAAGAATTTTGCCACAAAAATTATCTACCCATTCTGTAACTTTTCGATTATCTATACTAATACAACCCATAATTAACCTCCTATAAACAAAACTTCATATTAGATCCAAGTTTACATGTCGTATATAAGATAAAGCTTTTACCTAATCAAATTAAGATTTAACTGCGACAAGAAAAGCAATTTCTGTTAACTCTTCTATTTTAGTATT